>Ga0265295_1003221_pt1 | contig 24258 bp, 22 predicted proteins | sample Munlansysbiofilm_FD_192503 | JGI IMG/M metagenome (GOLD analysis project Ga0265295, IMG submission 192503) | Leachate microbial communities from a municipal landfill in Southern Ontario, Canada - Methane capture system biofilm | ecosystem: Engineered > Solid waste > Landfill > Unclassified ... | reverse complement strand
GTATGTCTTAAATTCGCAAAATCATCGCATCTGGCCGCAGCACAGCAGGTTTTTGCTCAAAAAAAGCTTGGGACCTGTTCAGCCAACAACTAACCGCCATTGGCGGAAGACTTTTGCAAGAGGTTCAGATAATCTGCCAGATTTACATTGGTGGATTCAAAGGCGGAATATCCATCGTCCTTGTCATCGGTACCTTTTAACAAAACCTTGTCAATTTTGGCGGTATCTAGACCTGGGTGAAATTCAGCTCCCGCTGTTTCACGCACGCAATGTGCGGGCCACTTTTCAAAATGCACCGTGTTAACTGGATGCCAATCTTTGGAAGCCAACACTAGATCAAATTTATCCATTAATTTATTGATCACCGGAACAATACGGTCTCCACCAGGGGCCGGTAAGGCTCCGCCGGGGCAAAAATCATTCTGTAAGTCAACAATCATCAATGCTCTCATTTTGTTGTCCCCTTTTTCTTTCCGACCAGTTCATTCCTTAAATCCATTAATTTTTTACTTAAGCCCACCTTGTACAAGTGGGGATATTCAAATCTTTTGTGCTCATCCGGCAACTGCGAAATCCTGAACTTTCGGTAAGCGGATATTTCGGTGACGCTCTTTTCCTCTGCTATTACTTTCCCACTATCGATAACTTTCGCGATAATGGTCTCCTTTTTCAACTCCTCAACTGAAGTATTTATTTCGGGATGCTGGGGATGGAAAATGGTATGTATGTTGTGCTCCTCTTCATCCGCAAGCACAATAGCATCCGCATAAAACTTATTGTTGCCATTAAAGTAACGCACTACTTTCTTTTCTCCCGGCAGGATAATTTTGATCGGATCTTCAGAAAGTTTAAGGGTTGGGCGGTTGTTGATGAGGCTCAGCTTATACACGCCATCCAGTGCAGCATCGCTTCTGCCAGTTACCAGGCTGGTGCCCACGCCAAAGCAATCAATCGGAGCGTCCTGCTCAAGAAGGCTCTTGATGATATATTCATCCAGCTGATTGGATGCCACAATTTTAACATAAGGCAGGCCGGCTTTATCCAGTTGCTCTCTGGCCTTTTTGGAGAGGTAGGCAAGGTCGCCGCTGTCGAGCCTGATAGCAAAAAGCCGGTGTCCAGCCTGTTCCATCTCTTTGGCAATGGTGATCGCATTTGGCACCCCGCTTTTGAGGGTGTGGTAAGTATCCACCAGCAAGGTGCAATTTTCGGGATGGGTAATGGCATATTCCCGGAAGGCAACGAGCTCATCTTCAAAACTCTGAATCCAGGAGTGGGCCATGGTTCCGGAAGAATCAAGGTTATACCGAAAAGCACTGTAAACGTTTGAAGTGCTGTCCATTCCGCCAATTACGGCAGCCCGGCTTGCCGCTACAGCTGCCCATCCCTGCGCCCGCCGCATGCCAAATTCCATCAGCAGCCTGTCGCCGGCTGAATGACGGATGCGGTTGGCCTTGGTGGCAATAAGCGACTGAAAATTCAGCACATTCAGGATTAAAGTTTCCAGCAGTTGTGTTTCAATAATCTTTCCTTTTATCCTCAATACCGGCTCATTTGGAAATACCAGCTCACCCTCCTGTGGGGCATAGATATCTCCACTGAACTGAAATTTTTTCAGATACTCCAGAAAATCGGTTCCGAAACCTCTTTTATGCAGATAATCGATGGCTTCACGATCGTATTTAAATTCCATAATCATATCGAGCAGGTCTTGCAAGCCGGCAAAAACCGTAAAGCCGGAGCCGAAAGGATTTCTCCGGAAAAAATAGTCAAAATTGGCGATTACCCCTTCGTTCTCTAACCTGAAGTGGCTTTCGGCCATGGTCAGCTCATAGTGATCAGTATATAGACCCAATGATTTGTTCCCCATATCCATATTTTTAGCCATTTATCCCATTTCATCCTATGTAATGGCCGAAGGGGCCACAGCTGCGCCTGAATGCATGTATGCTGCTACTTGAGAGGGCTTCCATAATCTCAGCTTTGCTGGCCCCTTTGCGCAAAGCCTGTTTGGTGTGCGGGCACATATACCAGGGGCACTGGCACCCCGGGCCACCGCCACGGCAAGCGGTTGTTTGGTTTTCTGGCAAAAGATCTCCTTCTCTGAAAGCGGTTTTACCAAAGGAGCTCCAAGCTTCCAGAGTATCAGCAGAGTATCGGGCGCCAATGCAGCCCTTTTGTGAGCCATTCCTTTGGCGGCTTTTGGAGATAACTTGTTTTCCAGGATGATTGTTTTTAATGGTAAACACCAAGTATATCTAAAAAACAGTACCTGCAAAGGTCCAAATCCATGCGGGCGCACGATTTCCCGAAAAAGCGGAATGGAGTTACAGGACAGATAGTGTTATATCAGCCGTCTTTTGAACTTGCTGTAGAGGTGGTTGTCTTGTAGGCTTTTTGCTGGATTATGGCTGGAATTGGAGCCGCTGGTGCCTTTGGGGCTCTTGCTGCTGAGAGTGTTGGCGGGGGAGGGGATTGAAGGTGATCCGCAGAGAACAATCCAGGGGATATCCCGCACCGGTTGGGAGGGGAAACAGTTGTTTTGGGCAGTTGTTTTTGGCGGCTGTCCTTCTCCACTGGAAAGCGAATTCTTATCAAAGGAAATATTCATGGTGACCACATGGTGATCGGCGCAGGCAAAATAAAATTTGAACTCCACGGCATCACTTCCCTGAAGGAAAAGCGCAGTATAGTTAAATCTATCATTAACCGGATTAGCAATAGGTTCAACATATCCATTGCGGAAACCGACTATAATGACAGCCATCTGTGGGCTGAAGTCGGCTTTGCCATCGTTGGCAACGATTCTAGGGTCGTGAATTCAAAAGTTGATAAAGTATTGAACTCTGTTGACGAGATTGGCCTTGCGCAGATTGCGGATTCGCACATAGAGATCATTCATCTCTGATGGGCAGGTAAAACTAAACGCACAAATAGTGATCGGAAAATATGGATGGGTGACATGATGGCAAGTTCCTATCTGGCAGCGGCAAGATCAGGTCTTCTGGCGCAAAGGGTCGTTGAGAGTCGAGGGCTGCTGAAAAAATGTAATTTATGTCCACGCAGATGTAATGTGGATCGCCTGGCTGGTGAGCTTGGGCTGTGTCGTACCGGAGCTGGCGCAGAAATATCCGGCTACGGGCCCCATTTCGGCGAGGAGGCTGTGCTGGTGGGAGAGCGGGGCTCGGGAACCATCTTTTTCTGCGGCTGCAGTCTGCTCTGCGTCTTTTGCCAGAATTATGAGATCAGCCATCCGGCAGAGTCGGGCGGTTCTCCGGTCGACGAGGTGCAGCTTGCACGGGTGATGGTGGATTTGCAGGAGCAGGGGTGCGCCAATATCAATCTGGTTACTCCCGGGCATGTCGTGCCGCAAATCCTTGCGGCACTCCCTCACGCAGTGGAAAAGGGTCTTACGGTGCCACTTGTTTATAACAGCAGCGGGTATGACAGGGTCTCCACTCTGCAACTGCTGGACGGTATAGTCGATATCTACATGCCCGATTTTAAGTTCTGGTCTGCCGCTTCAGCCAGGAGATATGCCAAGGCTGAGGATTATCCGGAAGTAGCGCGCAGGGCCCTGAAAGAGATGCAGCGGCAGGTGGGTGACCTCCGGATAAATGAAAGGGGAGAGGCAGAACAAGGACTCATGGTCCGGCACCTGCTGATGCCCGGCGGTGCTGCAGAGACCGACGCAATCCTGCAGTTTCTCGCCGCAGAAATATCGGTCAACTGTTATGTAAATATCATGGATCAATATAGAGTGGCTGGCACGGCGCGACAGTTTCCGGAGCTCGATGCCGTAATTTCTGCTCCAGAATACCGGCAGGCCATGCAAAGGGCAGAGGAGTATGGCTTGACCCGTCTTGATCAGCGTAACCTTGGGCGCCTGTTTTAATGATGGATAAAGGAAAGCACCTCAAAGCCATTGCGGAAAATTACTACCGCAGTGGTCAGTGGCTCTGTAGCGAAGCAATTGTCATGGTGATTAATGATATTGTAGAGAATCCACTGCCGCCGCAGGTGGTCAAGCTGGCTTCAGGGTTCCCCGTGGGTATTGGCGCAGCCGGATGTTCTTGTGGCGCATTAACCGGCGGCGTTATGGCCCTGGGGCTTGCATTTGGCAGGACAGAACCGGGTGGAGACAATGCTAAAATCCTACGCCTGTCAAAGGAACTTCATGACTGGTTCATAGAAGAATACGGGAGCACCTGTTGTCGAGTATTGGTGAAAAAAGTGGAATTCGGCGGCGCCGCCCACATGGATCAATGCACCGGCATAACAGGCGCAGTTGCCGAATTTGTTGCGCACCTGATTGAAAAGGAATGCGGCCCCGCATGATCACTGTTGTCTGGTTTTAACCTGGCAACAGCGATCAAGCTTTTCTTCCTTTCTTATTGCATGGTTGTTCTTCTTTTGCGATTAGAAAATCGCGTTGAATACGTACCCACCTACGACGGCGGTGGCCCAGATCACAACGGCTATGGCGCCAACCAAACGTTTTTTGAAAATACTCGCCAGCATCGCCATTTCTGGGATCGCCATCCCTGCACCACCAATAATCAAAGCGATAACCGCTCCCATACTCATCCCTTTTTGCGCCAAGGCCAACCCAATCGGGATCGCTGTTTCAGCTCTGATGTAAAGAGGAACACCAATGCTGGCCGCAATGGGAATGGCAAAAGGATTATCTGGCCCAGCTATCTGGGTGACGAAATCTTGCGGAATGTAGCCGTAAATTCCCGCGCCGATGGCCACACCAACCAGAAGGTAAATGAGTACTGCTCTGAAATCCCCCCAAGCAGTGATAAATGAGGCTTTTAACTTCGCCGAAAAATTTATGGGCTTAGTTGCGGGCGTAGCGGATGTGCCACAGCAATTTGGTTTGACCCTGACATTTTTTACATACTGCGCCCCGCCGAATTTATCGAGAGCTACGCCGAAGATCATTGAACCCACAAAGGTGACGCCGAAATAGAACAAACACGCCTTTATCCCCATCAGGACCCAGACCATACTGATAATGATTGGGTTTAGCAGCGGCGAAGCGATAACAAACGACATCACCGGCCCAAAAGGTGCGCCGGCATTCAACATGCCCAGGGTCATCGGGATGGTTGAGCACGCGCAAAAGGGGGTGAGTGAGCCGACGACGGCCCCCAGAAAGTTGCCCCAAATCCCACGCCGCGTAAGCCACTGCCGCAGTTGTTGTTGCGGGATATACATCAAGACGAGTGCCACAATCGTGCTGATGCCAAGAAAGAGCAGCGTCAATTCTGCGGTGATAAGCAGAAAGTATTGAATGGTACTGAGAAGGTTATGCATGTAGAATTTCCCCTCAATGTAGTTGCTGTTGTCAACTATTTATGCAAAAAAAACAGCCCTTACAGTGCCTTTGCCATTGCGGTAAGCACCTTAATCACATCAGCCGCCGCGTACCCGGGTATTTTTGCAGCTATAGAATGGAACTGTTCCATGTAACGTGCATCCGCAGACAACAAGACGCGCGCGCCGGAAGGTGTTATTGCGACACAACAGACCCTTCCGTCTGCGTGCGATTTGATCTTTTGCACATAGCCTTTTTTTCCCAATCGATTGACAATCCGTGTCGCGCCGCTTTTGGTAAAGCCAAGCGCATAACCCACATCTTGCACCGCACAATTCTGTGTGGCTGCGACCTTATCCAGGGCGATAAACTCCGGCATTGTAAGATCGTCACAGCACTCGCCATTCAAGCTCTTTGGACCGAAATGCCAGGCTATCTCGATTAATGCCCGACTCAAATCTGAAATCGCAGCCTTGTTCATGTAGTCACCTTCAATACAGTACTCGAGTTGCAGCGCGAGCATCTGTTGTGTTCTGCTGCAGCGTGAAAAGGTAAAATACGCCAAGTAGTTGACGGCGTCAACTGTTATTCCTGGGCCTGATCTTTGCCAACATACTCACCCATATTTCCGCCACTTCCACGCGCCTCCAGGTTGCTAATCCCTGCAACAGGCCAGCACCAAACCGTACCGCCAGCCAGGACCAGAGATATGTTGGGGGAAATTCTCGGCAAGATCGAGAGTTCAAAACAGCTTTCGTGTGGACGTAGATGGTTATGAGTACGGCTTAGTGCGGTGGCGGAAAAGGTCACAGGTCTGCGGTGGAAGGGGAAGGTTTTTTGGGAATCAGACTAGGGTAGGGTAACGGATTTGCAACGCACTGTCCGGGAATATTTCTTTCAGACTTATGGAGGTCTTTGTTTTTATGTTCTTCCCTCATACTTTGCCCAGAAGCTGCGTTTTCGGCCATGGGTCTGAATGATCTGCTCTTTGAAAGCTTCATGAGGGCTAAATTCTTTCCAGGCGAAAACACTTCCCGCCAGCTTATCCAACTTCTTCAGATACCGAATTCCATGTGGATATGCTTTGGTGTAGCCGCGTTCCAGAATTGAGACAAGCAGGCTGCGGTAGATCAGGCTGGTAACAAGATGACGGTTTTCCGCATCCATTGCTTCGGCCACAGAGAGCAGGCTACCGTAGTGGTTGCCATCGAGCTGGTCGGCCCGCCCCAGAAGATATGCTTCCGCTTCATCAATCTTCCCGATTGCAATCAGGAACTCTGCATCCGATTCCAGGAGTGCGCTGCTTTCCAGAATCTGTGTCACCTCATCGGCAATGACTTCGTTTCGTTTGTCATTACCAATGACATCCAGAAGGGTTTGCAGGGTGTCAGTGGAATGATGGGCTCTGAATTTCTGGTACAGAAGCTCCGTCAGTTTTTCGGTGTTTCCCTGCTTTTGGTAGATTTCCATCAGAAGCTTATCCCGTTCATATTCTTGATAAGTTTCATTTTCAGGGATTTTTTTCAGCCAGGAATGGGCCGTTTCAACATCACCGCTTTCCAGATAGACCCGGGCTATATCAATCAGCGCCGCAGTGGACAGTTTCCCCCATGAAGCAATACGGGTCTTTTCAAACAGTGCGGCATCCCTGATTTGCCTGGCTAGTGATTCAATCAGCATTAGATGATGGCGTTTTTCGTATTCGTCATTTTCTTGATCGGCCCTTTTCTGAAGCGTGGCAAGCATTGTTCGGATAACTTTTTCAGGCAGACACTCTCCAGCACAGTAAATCAGCGTATCCCGGATGCCATAATCATCCTTTTGATTCAGCTTCAGGATGATGTCTGCAATTTTTTCTTTATCAGCGCAACGGGAGGTATATTCCACAAACAGTTGTTTGGCATCATAGCGGAAGACATCGCCGATATTTCCGCTGGAGTCATCGCACATCTCGAAGATAGTATTATCGGCCTCGTAAAACGCCGCAACCAGCTCAACGCCGGTGAGGGGATCATCTACACCGGATTTCAAATCCTGCAGCAGCATTTCAAGCTCCCGAGAGAAGCTGGCGGATTCGCGCCACCCGATGAACCGCTTTCGTCGCTTCAGGCCAGAAAGCTTCTTTTTAAACTGCTGAACATTTTGTTTTGGGGTGGCGATCAATTGCTCAATCAGGTCGTCGGTTTCATCTGAGTGAGCTGCAAGATCAAGTAGTGCAGCTGCAAGAGCTTCAGCACCCAAATCAATAAGCCTCTGTTTGCGATCGCTGTTCAATTATGCTTCCGTCCTGAATTGATGTGTTTTAAGCCTGCTGGTACACAGCTTATAGCAGATAGATTGTCGCAGGTGGTGGCTTGGTTAGCCGCCCCGTAACACCTTGAAACGAAAGGGCTTCAATTCCGAAAACGAAATTGAATTAACCTACCTGCCCGGCAGTTCCGTGCCGCGACTCATGATCTCGATATAGCCCGCATAGCTGAACAGGCGGTTGCGTTTCTGGGCGGTCAGCTCCTTGACGATGCCGAGCTGTTCCAAGTGGCCGAGCGCCTTGTTGACCGTGGCCGGGGTGATGCCGGTCTTCTCCACCAACGAGCCTGAGGTGGCGATGGGATGTTCCATCAGCGCCCGATGGATCTGCAGGGTGGATGCCGCCGCCCGTCCAAGCTCGCTGATCTTGTCGCGGTCCTGGTTCGACAGATCGAGAAGTTGCTGCGCCGTTTCTACCGCCTGGGTGGCGGTGACGCTCACCGCCTCGGCGAAGAAATCGAGCCAGGCTTCCCAGTCGCCGGTCAGACGGACATTGTTGAGCAACTCGTAGTAGTACTGTCGGTGCGTTTTGAAATAGAGGCTGAGGTAGAGCATCGGTTCCCGCAGCACCTCCTGTTCACACAGCAGCAGCGCGATCAGCAGACGCCCTAGGCGGCCGTTACCATCGAGGAACGGGTGGATCGTTTCGAACTGCACATGGGCCAGCGCCGCCTTGAGCAGCACTGGAGTCGGCTCCGGCTGGTCGTGAAGGAAGAACTCCAGCTTGCTCATGCACTCCAGCACCTCTTCGGCTGGTGGCGGAACAAAGGCCGCATTGCCCGGCCGGGTGCCGCCGATCCAGTTCTGGCTGCGTCGAAACTCACCCGGGGTCTGCTTGCTGCCCCGACCTTTAGCCAGCAGCACGCCGTGAATCTCGCGGAACAACCGCAGCGACAGCGGCAGCCCTTCCTCCAGCAGGTGCAGGCCATGATTGAGAGCCGCGACATAGTTGCTGACCTCCCGCACGTCATCCAGCGGCACGCCTGGTTCCTGGTCCAGCTCGAACAGCAGCAGATCCGACAGGGACGACTGCGTCCCCTCGATCATGGAGGAGAGCACCGCTTCCTTACGGACATACATGTAGAGGAACAGCGAGGTATCCGGCAGCAGGGTCGAAACGCTGTCCAGCCGCCCGAGCGCCAGCAGCGCCTGATCGAACTTGTTGCGCAGCTCCGGCGTCCAGTCGATGGGCGGACATGGCGGCAGCGGCGCAGGCACGAAGGCCTTGGCCTTCTCACCCGCCGTCGATATGGGTACGTATCTGCCTTGGAGTTCTCGCTTCATCCTGCCTGCCTCGAACCTAAAATAAGATTCGTCTTTATTTTACTTTAACCGCATACCCTAAAATAAGGAGTCGGGAAGGAAAAATCAAGCGGATTTCCTGATTGGCTGTTTCGATTTCTCCAGACGAGCGTTCGAAGTTGTAACGCACATGCTGAGGAAAAGCCAGCCTACAACAAAAAAATCTCCCAGCCCGCGCTCCTCGTAACTCCATGACAATAAACGCCGAAATCATCTCACACAACCAACCCCCAGCCAATCCGGCCAGAGAAAAGATTTTCTCCCCTGATTTCCCAGCCCCGGACGAGAGTGACGGGTTTGCAGTAAAGCCGGATGACTGGCGTCGAGCCGCAACAATTTTGCATCCGGCTCCCAGCCACTATTTCTCATTGATTGGCCATTATGACCTAAGAGCTGACCCAGCGTTCAGGGTGTCCCCCTCGATAGCCAGCGAGCCATGAATGGTGTGGATGCGGCTATGGACACGGATGTTCTGTATGTCGCAGGTGTAGGGATGCCCGGGAACGACGGATGCCTGTAGCCGCAAGGCTTTCTACTGGGCGGTGAGCACGGTCAACCGCCCGATGGCCTTGCTGATTGCGGCGATCAAATTCAAAATCTCGGGGATGGTGCAGGGCGTCTGATATTCTCATATTGTCCTTCGCTACTCTCTACGACACCATGCTGGCATAGTAGGGTGATGGCACCGTTGGATACGCCCGGAACACATGCACGAAAATAGCCTCCGTTTTATCCAGTACGTCCTCCTCAGAATAGGTTTCTGGCAACCCGGTGTCCTCGTTCCAGAGATAATCCTGAATCGTCAGGCGGACAGCATCCCGGGTGGCTTCCTTGTCACGCCAATGATCAATCCGAAGTTTTTCCGCCTTGAGTCTTTCGAGCAAATCGACGGCGACCGCCTTGATGCGTTTGACCTCTTCCATCGACAGCTCGGCCTTTTTCAACAGATCGTACAGGGCAAGGCTCTCCTCATCAAGGCCCTCCCGCATGGCGCGGCTCTCTTCATCGCCCATCTCACCCATGATCTGCAGAAGCGCTTCGAAGGACTTCTCAATGGTCACCCGATTCTTCTCGCGGTTGTACTCGGCGACGATCGTCTCATAATGCTTCTGGAAATCGGTCCGCAGGGGATTCTGCTGGAGCAGACGCTGCAGGCGTTGCTCGATGGCGTTTTTCAGATTCTGCACGGTGGTACGTTTGGCCGGGCTGCGCTCAAACTCCCGGCGCAACCGGTCGAAATCGATCTTACTGATGTCGTATGGTAACGACTCTTCGGCAACAGCCGGTTGAATCTGGGTCTCAATCGCCTCATCGACGACCTGATGCAGCTGACGGATTATATCGGTGATATCCGCCTGCTCACGGTCCTGTTGCAGGCTTTTGTAGACGATGTTGATCGCGTCGAAGTCGCCCCGGCAAGCATTAACGCCTTCGATGGTGATGCAGGCCTTGAATTTCGAGAACACTGTCCGACACATCACCTCAAAGCGTTTTCGCGTCTCGTCGTTCTCGTTCGCCGCCTCCTTGGCCGCAAGAATTGCCGCATTCCTGGCAAATCCGGTCTGCCCGATAATCCCATCCAAAGACGCGCTTCGCTCCTCCAGAAAGGCCCGGACGAAGGCAATCGCTTCACGAAGATCGGCCAGTAATTCCTCATCGGGTTTGGCCGGTTCGGTTTCGCCGCCATCGCCACCGCGACCGTCATCGCCCGTTCCGGCAAAGGTAGCCAGTGCCTTGCGCAAGTTTTTAAGGATGCCGCAGTAATCAACGATCATCCCGTTGTTCTTGCCCTCGTTGACCCGGTTTGCCCGGGCAATGGCCTGCATCAGGGTGTGCGCTTTGAGCGGCTTGTCCAGGTAGAGAGTGGAGAGGCAGGGAACATCAAAGCCGGTCAGCCACATGGCACAGACGATGGCAACACGAAAGGGATGCTCCTCGGCCTTGAACGCATCATCCAGCGACAGCCGCTGCATGTTCTGGAACTGCGGCTGTTTCCGCATTGTCTCTGGCAGGTCGATGCCCTCCTTGATCAGGCGGCGGTGCGGGGTGATGTCCAGCTCCCACTTGCGAAACTTCTCGACCTCGCCCTGTTCCTCGCTGACCACCACCGCCATCTGCGTCTGGCGCATCCACTCGATCTGACGCCGCCGATACTGTTCGTCCTGCTCATCCGTGACCTTGGGCAACTGCGCCTCCAGCTCGTCAATTTTCTTGTTCCAATAGAACTCGGCCAGCTTGTGCATACGAACGCAGGTGATCTTATCGATGCAGACCAGCATGGCTTTGCCGGTTTCCCAGCCCAAAGAATAGTGCTGGACAAAATCGCGGGCCACTTGGTCGAGACGTTTTCCAGCCGTGATGATGTGGTAGTCGCGTTTAAGTTCCTGTTCCAGGCGTTGCTCGACATCGATATCGCCCGTCTCCAGTTCCTCCAGTTTCTCGGCGATTCGTTCGTTCAGATCGCCGATCGCCACGCCAAGCTTATCGCCACGCGCATCGTAGTAAAGCGGCACTGTGGCCTTATCCTCCACGGCACGCTGGAAATCGTAGGTGGAAACGTAATTACCGAACACCCGCCGGGTGATTTCGTCGTCCTTGAACAGCGGTGTGCCGGTGAAGCCGATATAACCGGCGTTGGGCAAAGCGTTGCGCATATTGAGCGCCAGTGTTCCATACTGGGTACGATGGGCTTCGTCGGTAATGACGATAATATCGTCGCGCTGGGTATAGGCTTCGCCTTCAACAACGGTCTGATTGAATTTCTGGATCAGCGAGAATACATGCGACTTGTGTTGGGCCAGTAACTGGGTAAGGTGCTCACCGCTCGCTGCCCGACACGGGTCGCGGTCGTTGTCCACCACGCCGCAGCCGGCAAAGGTCTTGTAGATCTGCGTGTCGAGGTCGTCGCGGTCTGTGAGGATTAGAAAGGTGAAGTTGCCGCCCAGCTTGCGATGGACCTTGCGGGTAAAAAACACCATGGAATAGCTCTTGCCCGAACCCTGGGTATGCCAGAACACCCCCAGCTTGCCGTCCCTGAGATTTCTGTCGCGGACCGCCTCGATGGCCCGGTTGACGCCGAGGTACTGGTGGTTGCGGGCCAGAATCTTTCTCGATTCTCCGGTCGAGTCGTCGAAAACGATGAAGTTCTCCACCAGGTCGAGGAAATTGTGTTTCGTGCATACCCCCTTGAGCAACGTCTCCATGGCCACGATGCCCGGCTGATCCTCGACCAACCGTTTCCACTCGTGAAAATGCTCGAACCGGCTGGTGAGAGAGCCGAGTTTGGCATCCACTCCGTTGGCCAGCACCACCATGGCGTTGTGATGAAACAGGTGCGGGATAGTGTCTCTGTAATCCAGAAAGTTCTGCTCGTAGGCGGCGCGGATATCCTTGCTGACGTTCTTGAGTTCCATGAACAACAGCGGCAGACCGTTGACAAAACCGACGATGTCCGCCCGGCGGCGGTAGAGATCGCCGCGCACCCACAGTTCCCGCACACAGAGGAAATGATTGTTCTCGGGGGCATCAAAGTCGAACACTCGCAGTCGCTGGCGCACCCGTTCGCCCTTCGCATTGCGGAAGGTGACCTGCGCCCCGTCCTTGATCAGTTCATACTTCTCGCGATTGGTGGCGGCCATGGTCTGCGTGGCGAAAACCGTGACGATCTGGCGAACAACATCGTCATAGGCCGTGGCGGGCAGCCCGGGGTTGAGCTCCTCGATCTTGGCCCGCAGGGTTCGGGTCAACACCACCTCGCGATCCGATTCCCGGCCCAACAGGTTGTCCGGTCCAAAATCCTCGCTGTTGTAGGCGTACACCGATTCCCAACCGAGTTCCTGCTCCAGGTACTCGGCGGTGGTCTGCTGAACGAGGGTGTCTTCGGAGTAAGCTGAAATCGGCGTCACACCATCACCTCCACAGGAATGCCCAGCTGAACGGCGACCGGCGTGTAGATGTCGACGTTTTCGTCCGGAGTATGGAGCGAAACAATCAAAGAATATCTGGCTCTCCTGTTCCATCGTCCAAGCCATGCCCGCTCGCGCCACCAGCCAATCACCGGATAAACCCCGATCAGATTACATGATGCGATGTCAGCAGCGGTACCTTGCCAGATATCGGCATGAACAGAACCTGTATCGCGACTATTTGATCCAATAAGCCACCGCCCGCTACCACTATCCGTGTCAGGCTTTCCCTCCCCCTCATTACGAGCGGCTTTGTTCAGACGTTTCATGAAATCCACTTCGGTCTCTCCTTGACTATTCAGGCCAAACCGCAAACCAAAGGAGGCATATCGGTATTTGTCTTTCCAGCCAACTTCGCCTGGTCCTGGTTCGATGAAATAGGACAGCGTAACCCGCAAAGATACCGGCATCTCACCTCTTTCGAGCAGAACCTCGCGCGGCCAGGGAAGCCGGTGCAGATGCATATCCTTGGTCGAACAATCGGAGCGGCCTTTTTTCTTCGTATAGGGTTGGATATCCGCTTCCGAAATGAGCGTCAGGGAGTTCGACGCACAGGCCAACGCTTTGGCAAGGTTGGGGACCCCATAGCCACAGATGCGCAGCAGCCGTCCATAATCGGACTTGGAATATTTCCCCCGGTCATTCGCGTTCAAAAACTGCCGTTTCATGGCAATCGGCCATTCGGCCGAATGGATCATCAACCCTCGAATCGTTTCCGGCCACGCCTCGGGGTATCGCGCCTGTACTTGGGCTGCCATCCAGGCCCCTTGAGCGGCGGCGGCACTGGTCGCATTGATTGCGTCGAACTGTCTCTGTGTCGGCTGATGTCCTGTTGACAGCAGTGAAAGATCGTCATGTTCGCTGATGAAACCATCGGGAGCGTAGGCAACATTTCCGCCCTCAAGTATTATGTCCGGCTTGGCAGGCCATTTCCCGTCCCAATCGTGAGAGGTGGAACTGAAAGGAGACAACTCGCCCGGTTGGGCCAGCGGCGTGTGGCCCTGAAGGTCCGGGTCCGAAAGAATGGCCTTTTCAGTATAAGCGCCCACGGTGAGGGCATTCCAGGACTGGCCGGGATCGCAAACGGAATACCTCAAATTGCTTTGTGGATAATCGGCCCAATCCTGCTGTTCCCAAATATTCCCCGCCGAAACGATAAAAAGACGCCTGATGTCGTCGTCATAGCCGGATGTGAGTTTGTCGATGGCAGCTGACCATGAAGAAGGCCGACCTTGGTCGCGCCCATCTTCCGACGTTACGGCCATGCAGCCGATGCGATTCCGGTCCGGTGCTTGGATTGCGGCGCGGTGCATGCCTTGTATGGTGACATCGCCATATAGATCGGGGTCATTGGCCCCTCGCGGAGGAAGTATTTTCGCCGACTCCAGGCAATGATCGACCCGGATCGGGTGGCTGTGCTGCATGGCATCCGTCAGGTCGCCAAAGGCGGCAACCCCGCACATCAGCGTACCGTGGCCTTGGTGATCGTTGACGCCCCAGCCAGGTTCCACCGCGTGACAATCGGCATCGGCAAGGACGGGCTGAAGCAGTGCGTGCCCGTTGTTGACTCCGGTATCGAGGATGCACACGGTCACCGTGGCATCAGAATTTACGCGCAAACGGGAACGCAGATCGTTCACCCATTCCGTTTGATCCCTGTTCTCCAATTCGAGGAAGAACCGGGCGGTTTCCTTGGCACGTCTGAATTCGGCTATATCGGGGCTGGATTCGATCAGGTTGGCGAGTTGCTCCCGGGTCGTCCTGCCGAGCAGCACCGTCCTTTCAGGAAAACGAAGCGATCGCGCCTGCACGTCCATGTCCAAGGCGGCAGCGGTCTCCCGAAAACGCTGCTCGACATCGTCATCCGTTCCCTGCAGCCAGATTTCGCACCAGACTGCCATTATCCCCCGTGGCAACAGACGGAGTTCGTCACGCCAGAAGGATTCCAGCACCGCGAGCCGCATATCCTCCACACTTTGGATTAAATCCGCATTCTTCGGCTTGCCTTTCTTAGTATCTTCCTCAGCGTATTTTCTGATTTTCTTGAGAAAATTTTCTTGCTTACCCGAGGGAATGAAAACGGTTGCCCGGGTGATCTCCTGTGTAGGATCACTCTCGAAGCGAACGGTATAGACGTTGAGAAGACGTATCCCGGCACCCCGATCTTCGAGACTCTTGGTAACCAGATCGTATCCCGGCGCTCCTTCGAACTCGACATAGACGCCATCCCTGGTCGGCATTGAAACAGCCGTCCGGGATTCTTGCTGCTCTCTTGCCCTGGTCCAGATGGATTCCCATTGCTGCCGAAGCCTGGCACTGTGCGACTCCCGTTCTCTGGTTGGAAACCTGTGTGCCTGCTCAATCTTTCTCGGCGGTCGTGTGTAATCCGAAGATTCTCCTGAATCGCGCAGAAAAATATGGGAATGCTCTGTAGCCATACGATTTTATCCCCTCGTGGACGCCTTATAGGCGGATCGTCTCTCCCGAAGCATCTGCTTGAGCAGTGTCGCGGTAACGGTTTTCCGGTCAGCAAGAATCGTCTCCTTGATCGCGTCGTCACAGGCCTGGGCGATCTCGGCATGACTGAGTGATTCAGCAACTTTTGCTGAGGTTTCAAGCTGCATTTTCTTCGAGCGGAACGATCCCAGGCGGTTCTCGATTAAGCGTTCGATCTCGGCCTTTTCCGGCAGGTGGTAATGTAGCACGTCATCGAAACGCCGGAAAAGTGCCTGGTCTAGAATGCGGGGGTTGTTGGTCGCCGCCACGATCAAGCTGTCCGAGCTGTCTCGCTCGATGAACTGAAGAAACGAGTTGAGCACCCGCCGCATCTCGCCTACGTCGTTTTCGCGGCTGCGTTCGCCGCCGATGGCGTCGAACTCGTCAAACAGATACACTCCCCGGCGCTCCTGAATGACATCGAAAATCTGGCGCAGCTTGGCGCTCGTCTCGCCCATGAACTTGGTGACGATCTTGTCCATCATAATGGTGAAGAGTGGCAGGTCCAACTCCCCGGCAAGGACAGCAGCCGTCAAGGTCTTGCCTGTTCCCGGCGGTCCGGCGAGCAGAATTTTTCGCCGATGGGACAAACCGTACTTTTCAAGTTTTGCCTTCTGCCGGTACTCGCGCAGGATGCGCTCGATCCGCCCACGCATCTCATCGGATTGCACAAGCACCCCAAGGCGCTCTTTGGATTCCGAGGTCAGCACCAGGTGATCCAGGTCCGGCGTAAAGGGAATCACCCGCGTGGGCCGCGTCTTGGCCTTATCGACCAAAGTCCGTATCTCATGGGCCAGGCTCTGATGCCCTTGTTTCGCCTCATGGGCAGCAACCTGCAGCGCAATGGTGAAGAACTGCTCGGGTTGATCACTTAAATGCGAGCGGATGAGGGATTTAATCTGTTCGGCGGTTGCCATGTTACACATTCCCTCCTGTTGTATTGTTGTCATCTTTCATACCGCCATCTTTCCGTTTAACAGTTTGGGAAGGATCACCCCGCTGGTGGAGTAAGGAAAGGCGCAGATATCCCAGTCGAGGTTCGAGGTGCCGGAGTGCTTGAACTCGGTGGTGGCGCCTTCGCCAAGGGCGAAGAGGTTGTTGAGTTTTTTTGAGTTCATGAACCTTCCTAACCAAGGCGAGTTCGACTTGGTGCCCGGTATTGTTCCGGTTCATCGGCCACAAGTTTCACCTCGTAGCGGCGGCGATCAAGCACCTCCAGAAAACCCATGATGTCTCGTTCGCTAATGACAAGCTCATCCCCATTTCTATCAATAGCAACTCCGGTTGCATCACAGGTGTCAATCAAGTGTTGCCTATCGATTCTTGCGACTTCCTGCTGTGAGCGGATGGAAGCAAGGTATCGGGCAGCACGGGGACGGGTGCTTGCATATTCCTGAATACCGTCAAACTGAACGAAAGGCAGGTCTGCTTGAAGTGTTTCAATATTGCCAGCGACAGCGGCAAGAATAGCCTCTTTCAGTTTTCCGACAAACTCGAACCCACTTGGACGCAAAATATAGATTCTTTGGCTATCAATCAATAAATCAAAGTCGTTATCCAGTTTAAAAACTTTGTCCTCTAAAATTTTCAAAGAATCGTCAGAAAATTGGATTAGCCGGCTTTTCAATACACCCTTAAATTGGGTTGATCGTCTTAATGCTGTGAGTTGCCGCCCTTGTTCATCGGTGAATTTGGTAAAATAGCAAAACATAGCATCTGTGTTATCAAGAGCATTCTGGTTAATATCTAGATTTACCGCCTCATGCAGATTTTTCATTCGAACAGCCAGATCATCATTGAGTGGAAGATATACATGTTCGCATCCGGAGTGTTTTTCTGAAGGCTCATAGCGGACCGGATTGTTAGTCAGTTGCCGCATGGTCGCCCAAGTTTCTGTGGCCATCTCGCCTAACGCTTTCTGCACAGCAGCATCGACCATCACGCAATGAAAAGCGTGTTCATTACCATTGTCCCGTCCTACGCCGAACTGCACCGTTCGAATGGCATTTAAATCAAAATCCATCATTGTCCTCCTGGTTCAAAATAAACTGTATTACTCAAGCGATAAGCCTCGATTTGTTCCCCAGCGGACACAGCGACGCGTTTCGTAATCAAAACAACACTGGTTTTACCGCTCAGAGGGTTGTTGTCTGTTTTCGGATAGATCGTGAAGACATGGAAACCAAACGCTGCAAACAGGAAGTTCATGTAGTGAAGATTCAGGTGCCAGAACAAGAGGACAATGAAGCCTAGCGCCACCAATGCAGCTGCAAGATCGCGCCATGCACTCAAATCGGCGCTGTAAAATGGCAGCAACATGGCAAACAAGTAAACCAGCAAGTGGTCTCGATGGTCTTCAGCCTTGCCAACCACAATGGGGCGAATCTGTTTTTGTTTTCTCGCCATCACGATACGTCGCCAAAGATACAAAGACGGGGTAATGACCATGAAGAGACAAAACCCAAGAAACCAATACTCGGGTATCAGGTTATTGCCGCGAACCGCCCATAATATGAACAAGGGCGAGATACTGCTCAACACCATCATCAACCGGGCCAGCTTAAGCCCCTCTTTACCTGGCTTCATATCGCCACCTCCCCGTTCATCAGTTTGGGCAGGAGGAGGTCTCGGACTTTGGCGAGTTGTTTATTTTGCAAGTTTAGAGAACATATCTGAGAGAAAATCGGAGCAGCAGTACCCGCGAAAAGGTTCAATATCATTTTCGGTGGTTCTAAAAATTCACGCTCCCCAAGTTTGACCGGGCTAAGGTTCAGTTGAGCTACCCCGTATGCGAGATTCTCTAACTCTCTTTGCGTGGCATCATTGCTAAATGTCCAGTAAACAAAACTGGCTGGTATTCCCGATCTCCCCACAACCTTTGCAACTCGCTGATTCAATAAATAGTCGTCTCCATAAACAATACATGCCCGCCCAACATTTCCCGTAAGGGACAACAAAATGTCACCTGTTTTCAATAAACAGTGATCTTTCGTTTTCTCAGGTGGAACATCTAGTCGTGCTGGGCATTCTGGTACAAACCGCGCATTGTGGACATTCTTGATTGTCACCACTCCATAACGTCCATCCGTCAGATATGTTTTGCTCTTGAATGCGAATCCACCAAGAAATTCAAACAAATCTGCGTAAGTCCTCTTCTCCCACCCCTCCGGCACGCCGTCGATGATTTTGGTGTGTTCGTGGCCGGGGAAGCGGAGGTGGACGAACCATTCCTTGTAGAGCAGCCGCGCCGCCTGCTCCAGCAACTGAATCCGCCGCCGGTTGTTCTCGATCAGGTCGTCATAAGTGGAGATAACATCAGCAATCTGTTTCTGTTCGATGATTCCCGGTATCGGGAACTTCAATGATAGGAGCTTGGCTTGGCTCAGATTATCTTGGGCAGCCCCCTGAGTGAACTGCTTGTACTTACGCTGTAACAATGCGTCGAACAGATACTTGATGAAACGCGCATCTGCCTTTTTGTCATCCGGGATAAAGCCGATCACGCTATCTGGAAAACACGCATCAAAACCAAGAATCGCAGTATCAGCGATATTGGCCGCAATGGTGATACATAGTGTGCCAGTAGGCCATATACGACTTTGCGCCAACCCTTCTTCGCTGTAAGTCTGGGTGTACTCGGTAAGATACAGCCCTGCGTGCTTCACATCTCCAGTTTGCACAAATGGATATTGTCCACCGTAGAGGTGGGCGGCATCGCGGGGTCTGTGTCGAGATCGCCCACGACTGATATATCCCAATTCATCGAAGTTCATGGGTTCCCAACTCATACCCCCAACTCCTCAAAGTTCTTCTTGATCGTCGCGGCCAGTTGCACCGCCTCGGCGTTCAGGTCCTCCAGCTCCACATGGATGTCGCGCAGAGCCTCCTCGAAATCAAAACCCTCATCCTCTTCCTCGGGCGCGACGCCGACATAGCGGCCGGGGGTAAGGCTCCAGTCGTTGGCCTCGATCTCGGCCTGGTCCACCAGTTTGACCAGCCCTTCCACATCGCGCAGTTCGGCATCGGGGAAGCGTTCGGTGAGCCAGTGGGCCTGTTTCCAGAAGTAGCGCACCTGCTTGAGCTGTTCCACGGCCAGAGCGCGGGCCTCGTCAGCACTCTTGCGAGCGCGGGTGATGTCACGGTTCACCCAGGCGTCACTGTCACGGGCGGCGCATTCGTTCTCGCAGATTTCAATCAGACGGCAGGCGAGCTTGTAGAGCAGGTCGGTCTGCTTGACCAGATCACGGCTGGTCTCGGCCAGCGTCGCGAGGCGGTCCACGGCTTTCTTCAATTCGCCGTTGGTGGTCTTTTGTGCTCCCCATGCCGCCTGCTGCTCATCTGCGGCCTTATGGAAAACATCCACGTCGGCCTTGAACAGCGGGATGGCGTCATCCAGCTCCTTGAGTGGTTCAATATGGAGCGCGTCCTTGGTCAGAGTCTTGAGGAAGGGTTCGATAGCACCTCGCAGGGTCACCAGCACACCGATGAAATCGGGCAACGGCTCGACCGTTTCAACTTCATCGTCTTTCATGGTGAAACAGGCCGCGCCCTCGGCCAGCATACGTTGGCAGTAGCCCGCCACGAGGTCAAGATAGCGCCCGATCTCACCCCGGTAGAGCCAGACTAGGCCTAAGAGGTTTTGCTCCTGCTCAGGGGAAAAGTCAAAAATCTTGCGCGTGACTTTCCGATAAATGTTGCGGGCGTCGATCATCAGCACCTTGTCGCGGTGCGCTTCCGGCTTGGCGCGGTTGAGGAACCAGAGCTCGCAGGGAACGGTGCGGGTGTAGAAGAAGTTGGAGCGGATGGCGACCATCACATCCACGTCGCCGGTCTCTACCAGCTTCTGGCGCACCTTGGCTTCGTCTCGCCCGGCACTGGAGGCCTGGGAGGACATGACGAATCCGGCCCGGCCCTGTACGTTCAGGTAGCTGTAGAAGTAGCTGATCCAGACGTAGTTGCCGTTGCTGACCTTGCCCTTCTTGTTGACGCCGGGCAGGCCGAAGGGCAGGCGCGGGTCGCTCTTGACCTTGTCGGCGTCGATCTCATCCACGTTGAAAGGAGGATTGGCCATGACGAAATCGGCCTTGCGCAGCAGTTCATGTGGGTCTTCGTAGTAGGTGATCGATTTCTGGATGTCACCTTCCAGGCCGTGCACCGCCAGGTTCATCTTGGCCAGGCGGATGGTGGTGGCGTTCTTTTCCAGGCCGTAGAAGGTGAGCTTCTCGGTGGGATTTTCGTGCCGCCGCTCGACCACCCGGGCGCTCTGCACGAACATGCCGCCCGAGCCGCAGGCCGGGTCGAGCACCGTGCCACCGGTAGGCTCGATAATGTTGGCGATCAGCGAAACCAGCGAGACCGGGGTGAAGAACTCGCCACCGTCATGAGCCTTTTGGTCGGCGAACTGGGTCAAAAAGTATTCGTAAATGCGCCCGAACACATCCCCGGAGACGCGCCTCAGCTCCTCGGGGTTGAGGGTGCGCAGCAGCTGACCGAGCACGGCGTTGTCGAGTTCCTGATATTCGCTTTTGGGCAGCACGCCGCGCAGGTTCTCGTAGTCCGCTTCAATGGATTCCATGGCATCAATAATCGCCTTGGCGCGGTCGGCACTGTCGGGCAGGGCCACCAAGGTGTCGAACTGGGCCTTGGGCTGCAGGAAAATGGCGCTCTTCTGCGAGAAATCCTCCTTGGTCAAGGCCCGGGTCTTGCCGCCCCGAGTGGGCAGGCCCGCTTCGATGGTGTCCTTGACACCCAGAAAGCGGCTGTAGGCATGGCGCAGGAAGACCAGGCCCATGACCGGCAGGAAATATTCGTTGCTGGCGTAGTTGGAGTTGGCCCGCAGGGTATCCGCTGCGCTCCAGAGCCGCTTTTCAATGGCTTCGATATGTTCAAGCTGGGCCATGCTTATGCTTCCTTCCCAAAATACACTTTATGCAGGGCCTCGCCCTTGTCTCCCAGGCTGCGCAGTAGGCTCTCGATCTTCTCCAGCGCCAGCGGCGACGGCTTGGCGCGGTTGTTCTCCCAGCGGTTGATCGTGGGGAAGGTCACTCCGAGTTTGGCAGCAAACTTTTCCTGCGTCAGACCGGTGATTTCCCGAAGCTCCCGGACCAGCCTCGCCATACTGTATTGCTCGTCCAATGGACTTCTCCTTGATGAATCTCTGATGTACTGGCGGCACCATTCATATCGCCCGATTTATCACTTGATATATCATCCATGAGGGTGCAAATGTCAAGCGCTACACTTAAGTTCTTACGGAAACTCCCGTGACCAACAATGGTCTACCTCAAATGTTTTCCGAAAGATCCCAACGCCACCTGATAAATAAACCCATGTGTGCCAGCACGGAAAAATCCAGCCACCTCCCGACACTTTCTCCGTCTCTCCGGTAAGTAAAGGGCATAAACAAAAACGAGGAGCGACCGACCATAGACATCAACGACCTGTTTGACGGAAGCATGAAAAGGATCGACCAGTTTGCTTTTGCTCTCGCCGAACCGCGGTTGCAGGAAAAAATGCAGGAGTCCAGACCAGGTTCAGAGGGTGGGGTAAGAATGTGGAGCGTTTTCAGTTGCAGGAGAGGTGGGTATAATGGGTTTTTCGAAACTGGAGTGATCTAGATGAAAGGATAGCCGCCTTCAAAGCGGCGAAAGCCGCTGACAATACGCATAAAAAGACAACCCGCCACCCGGGAGTTTAATCCCAGAGAGGCGGGTTGTCTTTTTTATGGGTGTAAATGGTGGGGGTGGCGGTAATATGTCTAAGGATATGAAATATTGTTTATGTTAGGTTTTTTGGTTGGTTTTTCCATATTGCCCCCAAAGTTACCCCAGATAGTTTTTGTCACAATAGTATTCCAAGCAATTGCTAAACTGATGTGGTTACACATCACCTCACTCTGCCCCACCAAGGTGTCACAGCCCTTGTCATAGCGTTGCCACAGCTCGGTGTCACAAGTCATGTCGCGAGTTGTCCGCCGCCGTGCCGGGCCACCACCTGGCGGCCCATGTCGGTCAGGCGGTATTTCTGTTTGCTGCTGCGCGGCTTGTCGGGGATGGTCATTTCAATCAGACCGGCATCCAGAGCCGGGAGCAGATAGGCCTTGCGGAAATGTTCATCATCTTTCAGCCCGAGCGCCTCTTTGAGCTGTTGCCGGGTCAACTCTCCGGCAAGAACTGAGAGCAGTCGAACTTCCGGGGTGACTTCCTGTGTAGCTTCCGGGGTCGAGCTGGTCACCGTATCCAGGATCATCCGCAGCATGAAGGCGATGAACGGGGCGGAATCGGTCTTTTGGGTGCTTTCCTGAATAGCCTGGTAGTACTCAGCCTGGTGCTCGAAGATCAGGCTTTCCACCGGGATGTCGGCGAACAGGGGATTCCAGCGGGCCAGGATCAGGCTTTGCCACAGCCGCCCCATGCGGCCGTTGCCGTCGGCGAAGGGATGGATGAATTCGAATTCGTAGTGAAAAACCGAGCTGGCGATGAGCGAATGGGCGTTGGTGGCGGCCAGCCAGCCGAACAGGTCACTCATCAGGTGTGGCACCCGGTCGGCGGGCGGGGCCATGTGAATCACTTGGCTTCCCGCCATCACCCCCACGCCGCCATGCCGGTACAGCCCCGCCTCGTCGATCAGGCCGGACATAAGTATTCGATGGGCTTCAATCAGGTCCTTTTCGTACTCTGGCTTCCAGCTGTCGAACCGGTCGTAGGCGGCCAGGGCATTTTTCACCTCCTGCACCTCGCGGGGCGGGGCGATGACCCGCTTGCCCTCCAGAATGGCGGTGATCTGCGCCTCGCTCAGGGTGTTGCCCTCAATGGCCAGCGAACCGTGGATAGTGCGGACACGGTTGATGCGTCGCAGCCGCAAGGCCCTCGCCTGATCGGTGAGCACGGTCAGCCGCCCGATGGCCTCGCTGATGGCGGCGACCCGGTTCAGGATCTCCGAGGTAATGGTGTAGGGTGGCTGGTAGGTGCTCATGTGTTCACCCTTCAACAGGCGTTGTCGCTCGTGCTCGGCACACCGGGATTCGCCCCCCTTTGCCGGTTGCGTGCGCCTTCATCCACTGGTCGATCTCCTCCCGGTCGAAACGCCACTGGGTGCCGATCTTCGAAGCAGGCATTTCGCCGCGCTGGGCCATGCCGTAGAGCTTGGTCCGGCTCATTTTGATGTAGCCCGCAAGTTCATCAATGGTCAGCCATTTGTCGATTTTATCCATGCCATCACCGTTCGGAAGAGATTCGTAGTGAAAAATTGATAAAAAAAGATAACCCTGGATACCCATAAAGACAAGAAGAAAACGGGTAATCTGGGGCAGTTGCATGATTTTCCCGACACATCCCGTCACCACCCGGTAAGTAAGCCCCAGAAGGCTAGCGCGAGAAAATTTCAGCCGATGCCCGACACTTTCTCCGTCTCTGCGGTAAGTAAAGGGCATAAACAAAAAACGAGGAGCGACCGACCATGGGGATCAACGATCTGTTTGACGGAAGCATGAAAAGGATCGACCAGTTTGTCTTTGCTCTCGCCGAACCGCAGTTGCAGGAAAAAATGCAGGAGTCCAGACCAGGTTCAGAGGATAAGGGTAAGAATGTGGAGCGTTTTCAGTTGCAGCAGAGGTGGGTCTAATGGGTTTTTCGAATAGATGAAAGGACAGCCGCTTACAATACGCATAAAAAGACAACCCGCCACCCGGGAGTTTAATCCCAGAGAGGCGGGTTGTCTTTTTTATATGGGGGGTAAATGGTGGAGGGAACGACGACCTACCGCAAAACAGCCTCAGAGCCCGCGCTCCTCGTAACTCATTGATAATAAACGCCGAAGTCATCTCGCACAACCACTTCCCGCCAACCCGACCAGAGAAACGATTTTCTC
>Ga0265295_1003220_pt1 | contig 24262 bp, 27 predicted proteins | sample Munlansysbiofilm_FD_192503 | JGI IMG/M metagenome (GOLD analysis project Ga0265295, IMG submission 192503) | Leachate microbial communities from a municipal landfill in Southern Ontario, Canada - Methane capture system biofilm | ecosystem: Engineered > Solid waste > Landfill > Unclassified ... | reverse complement strand
TCAGGAAAAAACACCGGTTTTTTCTGCCTGTTTGGGTTTAAGGGTATCCGGTAAAAGCGGCCGGATACCCTTAATAGGCTGTTTTTAATCAGGCATTGGTTTCAGCATTGATCGCAGTGCTTTTCTTGCGGCTGGCAAAGAATTTGCCCAGCAGCACGATAGTCAGTGCGCCAATCACTTCAGCGGCCAGTTTCATGGTGCCGGAAGGCTCGCCAATTCTTTCCACGATGAAGATATCGGTCAGCAACATGCCGCCTGCGATCCAGCCCAACAAGGCAGCACCAAAAGTAACGACCATTGGGAACTTGTCGATCAGTTTCAGTACGATTGTACTGCCCCAGATAATGATGGGCACACTCACGATCAGGCCGAAAACAACCAGGCCGATCTGGTGATCGGGGTTGGCGGTTTGAGCAGCACCGGCGATGGCAATCACGTTGTCCAGGCTCATGACAAAGTCGGCAATAATAATGGTTTTGATGGCAGCCATAATGGAAGTGCCACCTTCAATATTGCCATGGGCATCGTCTTCCGGAATAAGCAGTTTCACGCCAACCCATACCAGTAGCAAGGCACCCACGATTTTCAGGAATGGAATGCTTAGCAAGGTCAGGGCGAAAGCAATCAGTACAACCCGCAGGCCGATGGCACCGGCAGTGCCCCATAAAATGCCCTGCATACGTTGTTTTTTAGGAAGATTGCGGCATGCCAGTGCAATCACCACGGCATTGTCACCGCCAAGCAGAATATCAATCAGAATGATCTGAAAGACAGCCGCCCAGCTTAGTGTTTGTAAAAATTCAAGCATCAGTTACCCTTTGAATATAAAAATGGAAAGAGAAACGGATCTGGCTTGAGTCTGTCTGTACGGCTTCCTTGTGAATAAAAGGGGAATATGCCGGACAAAAAAACAAAAAGGCCTGATCCATAAGGACACAGGCCATCACTTTTTCTGGAGATGTACCTTGCCCTTAATGGCAAGGTCTTGCTTGCAACATTGCTGTTGCCCGGGCACCGGACGTTTGCTTTATGGCAAACTGTCGAAATGACGATGCGGCGGAAGAAAGCTACTCCCCTTGATTGGCGTAATTATATGGGATGTTTGAGCGAAGTCAAGAAGTAATTGCATAAATCATGGTAAACCCCGTGTCGCTATTAATGAATGTTGCTGAATGGTGAACGCGAAATACATGTTACGATAATTGGCAGTTTAATTGGATCGGGAGTTTGCATGTGGAATGAGCGTTTTTCAGGTGACGAGTACGTATACGGTACTGAACCCAATGATTTCCTGAAAGAGAACCGGGGTTTGTTCAATACGCCGGCAATGCCTCAAAAGATTTTATGTCTTGGCGAGGGGGAAGGGCGCAATGCGGTTTTTCTGGCTCAACAGGGCAATCAGGTCTGGGCACTGGATTATGCGCAGGCCGGCCTTGATAAAACCCGTAAGCTGGCTGAGCTGAAGCAGACCCGGGTGCACACGATTCATGCCGATCTCACGACCCATGAGTTACCCGAGGCCGAATATGATGCGGTTATTATGGTTTTTTGTCATTTGCCTTCGGCAAACCGGCCTTTTTTGTATGAGCAAATCCGTAAAACACTCAAGCCTGAAGGCGTTCTGCTGGCTGAACTGTATACGCCTGAGCAGCTTGAGTACCGAACTGGTGGCCCTGGTAATGTAGACATGCTGGTAAGTAAAGAAGAGCTGGAACAGGCGTTTGCGTCATATTCACTTCTTGTCAGCAAGGAGTGTGTACGGGACATTCATGAAGGTAAGCTTCATACCGGCAAGGGAGCCGTGGTTCAGTTTATTGCCCGCAAGACGTAAACCGGGTTGTATGGATATTGACGGATATTTTTTGTACAGTAGTAAAATAAGGCTTGTATTAAACAGGCCTTATTTTGTGCGTATCCGGAGAAAAAATGCGGCATCAGCTGAAAACCGACATTGGAACTTTACTGGACAAGGTCCGTGCCAGTACCCCACTGGTTCATCATATTACCAATTATGTGACGGTGAATGACTGCGCCAACATGACCCTGGCCATCGGGGCTTCGCCGGTCATGGCGGACAGCATTCATGAAGTCAGGGATATGGTGTCAATTGTCGCTGCCCTGGTCGTTAATACGGGCACCTTGAATGAGGCAACGGTGGCTGCCATGCACGCCGCCGCCAAACAGGCCAATGCAAAAGGAATCCCGCTGGTCCTGGATCCGGTGGGGGCGGGGGCCACGCCCTACCGGACAGAAACGGTACGTCAATTGTTGCAGCAGGCCCGCTTTTCTGTCATTCGCGGCAATCTGTCAGAAATACGGGTATTGGCCGGACTGGATGAAAAAACCCGGGGGGTTGATGCTACGGCGGTGTTTGACGGTAATGCGCTTCAACAGGAAACACGGATATTTATTGAAAATACCGCCCGTAAACTGAACACAACGCTTGCGGTGACGGGGGCGGTTGATATTGTTTCTGATGGCAAGCGTACCTGTTTTATAGAAAATGGCCGGCCTGAAATGGCGCGGGTAACCGGGACGGGCTGCATGTGCAGTTCCCTTGTGGGGGCTTTTCTGTCAGTGACCGACGATGCCTTTTTTGCTGCGCTGGCAGGGGTGTTGTGTATGGGTATCGCAGGTGAAATTGCCTACGGGAATTTGCAACCGCAGGAAGGCAATGCCAGCTATCGCAACCGGATCATTGATGCCGCCTATCATTTGACGGCCGCCCGGCTGGCCGGGCGGGCAAGACTGACAGGTTGATGGTTGTGGATAAACAGTCCGTGAATAACTTTAACCTGTTTAAACTATTAATTTCCCATAGCCATTAGTTTTCTATATTCTCGGCCAGCAAGCGTCCCAGCGTGGCTCCTAAAACCAGGTCATCAATCTGGCCGAAATGGTTTAGCCGGACATGCCCCTGTTTATCCAGGATAAGTAGGCTTGGGGTGCCTTGCAAGCCCCATTGCGCCATGGTTTGTGGAATCGGGTTGTGGGTAGAGGGGGCATCTACACCAATGGGAAAGCGCAGGCGGAATTCGTGAATGAAGGCTTCAAGGGCATGTGGCTGCATGGCCTCGTGATGTTCAAAAACCGTGTGCAGGCCAATCACTTTCAAGCCTTCGGCAGCCAGGGCCTGGTGTACTTTTGCCGCTTGTGGAATGGCATGCAGCACGCAACCCGGGCATAGCATCTGGAAGGTGTGAATCATCACGACATGACCGCGCAGGTCGGCCAGTTGCAGTGGTTGCGGTGTATTGAACCACTGCGATACATGCCATTCCTGGATTGGAAAATAACTTTTGTTCATACCGTTGCCCTGTTCAGAAAGCGCCTTCCCTGATGTAGGGCTGGCTCCAGAGGATGACCTGCAATAAAACCGCCTTGACCCAGGCCGCATGCATTTTTTCAACTTCTTCGGCAGAGGCGCCCTTATTACCCAGGAATGGTTTAAGGGTGGTGGTAATGGGGATGGTTAACCCAACCAAATATCTAAAGTGTACCTGTGGAACGCTGCTGGCACCATCGGTTTTGTTTTTCTTGTGGTGGGTATGGCGCAGGCCGATTTCATATTGCCAGTTCAGCCAGTCCTGGTCAAACCGGGCGTCTGCCGTATCCAGAATCCATTGGGCAAAACGCTTGCGCACGGCGGCCAGATAGGCAGGGTCTGCCTGTCCGGTTTTGGCATCACTGAAATAAACCAGCAGCTCCGGGGTGGAGGCCACAAAACCGTACCAGACATCCAGAATGGCATCGGTCTGGTCAGCCAGGATCGCTTTGCTTTGCCGCAATGCCTGAATGTCTTCATCGCTAAAAAGCATGGTTTTTTGCAGTGCTGCCAGATCGCTCGCCGTGTAGGGGGCCTGGGCAAGTGTTGGCTGTCCATAGGCATAACCGGGAATTGCTTCTTGGGCGGCAGCTGTTGATGACTGAATGATGCCGGCGGTGGCACTAAGCAGAATGAATTGAAAGGGTTTCATGACGGTCTCCTGGCGTGTAATTTATACGGCGTTTGAATCACGGTTGCTTGTATGATGCGCCTTTGTTCTGGATAATAGGTGGCATGAAATCCAGAAAAGTTAACTTATCGTCCAGTTTGCAGCATCAGAGCCCAGCGCCTTCTGTTGATCGCCTGTCGGGATTGCTGGCGCACTTCAGGGTGCAGGCCAGCTTGTTCCATTCGGGTCTCTTGTGTGGCACCAATACGTTTGATGCGATACCCGGGAGAGCGTTTTTGCATGTCCTGCGCAGGGGAAGCATGCAGGTAAGGCATCCTGCCATGCAGGGGGTGGAGCCCGTATTGGCGCTGAATGAGCCGTCCTTGCTGCTGTATACGCGGCCCCTGGCTCATGTGTTTGTCAATCCGCCCGAAGAAGGGTCTGATTTCACTTGCGCTACTTTGGATTTTGATGGCGGAGAGCGAAATCCGTTTGTGGCTGCCTTACCGCCTGTAGTCTGGGTGCCCTTGCGGGAAGTGGCCGGTTTACAGCCTGCCCTTGATTTGCTGTTCGCTGAAACTGAAAAAATGCATTGTGGTTCCCGCTTGATTGCCAATCGTCTTTTTGAGGTGGTTTTGATCCAGTTGTTACGCTGGATCCTCGACCACCCCCATAAAGTAGGGGTTTCTCATGGATTGATTCTGGGGCTGGCTGATGCCCGGCTGGCAAAAACATTGGTCGCCTTGCATCAGTCACCCGGCAAGCCTTGGTCACTGGCGTCTATGGCGCAAACGGCCGCCATGTCACGCAGCGCATTCGCCGCTGCTTTCAGGCAGGTAACTGGTATGACGCCTGCTACTTATCTGGCCGATTGGCGGCTGACGCTGGCGAGCGCCATGATTCGGGACAAGCGTCCGCTTAAGCTGATAGCGATGGAACTGGGATTTTCCAGCGCTTCAGCGCTATCAAGGGCTTTTAGCCAGCGTTTTGGCATGTCGCCGCGCCAATGGGCCCAAATGCAGTCTGCACCTGCTGTGTTTGTGCCCGGGTATTAAGGGCTGTTTATCGGATTTGCATAGCCGTGGCCAGCGGTATCATGTTGACGGGCGGGTTTTGCAGCAAGGTTTCCAGTGCATTCAAAAGCGCATCGGGTGAAGCACTGGCATCCAGTACCGGTATTTTGCCTTGTTCAACCGCTGGCGGTTTTTTTAATGACTGAATATAGGCTTCCCAATTTTGCAGCTTCCAATGGTCACGCGGGTCTGCCCGCTGAATGATGCGTGCTTGACGAACTGGGTGGGGCAGGTCAAGCCAGACGTGACGCAGGCTTGTATTGGCCGGCAGGCCCAAGGCTTGCGCAGAAAATAGGGCGCCTGAAGCCAGTTCCCGGCTCCAGGGGCCCGGGAAGACCACATTCAAGCCCAGCTCCAGCTGTTCTTTGCCAATTAGCAGGGTGCTTTTGTATTGCAGGTCACGTATTTTTTCCTTGAAAAAAGGGCTGTCCCGGTCATTTGGGTCCTGACCGAAAGCCTCCAGGAAAGGGCCGGTCCAGTATTCACCGACGGTATCTTTGTCAAGAACGCACCATGTGCGTTTTTGTTGCAGCTGTCGCTGGATAAAACGGGTGGTCAGTACCGATTTTCCGGTACCGGCATGACCCAGAATGAAAAGCGCGCAAGGGGCAGACATGAGTCTCCTTTCAACAAGAGAGTGTAAAGATTCAATAATCCGGCAATTTGTACCGGACAATGGGCAATAGTTATTATAGGTCTTGCTGGTTTGTCGCAGCAGGCATAGCCCGCTTTTTGTTTTTTCCGGATAAAAATATCGAATTGTTTAACGGGTTTTGTTACACTGAACAGCATCTAACCCGTTGAAAGGCATTTCATGAAACGAGCGTTGTTGCTAATGGTTCCCGTTTTTTTTGTTGCGGCAGGTTGCGCTAATCCGGTTAAAATAGTGCCTCCGTTAACCGAGGCCGACAAGCAAACCCTGACCTGTACAGAAATTGGCAAGGAATCCGATCGGCTGAATATCCTGTTGAACCAGTTTCGTCATGGTAACAAGCCGTTGTTTGGCCATGATCCTTCCTTGACTCAGCAGGGAGAGCAAGCCGCGCAATTGCGTCTGAACCAGATTCGTGAGTTAAGTGTCCAAAAACTGTGTGCTTTTGGTTAAATATATAGAAATCCGGATTAAATAATCCATTTGCCTTTTAAGGTTAAGTAATGAAAAAAATTATTATTCTTCCATGCCTGTTATTGGCCGCCTGTGCCAATGGTCCGGTTGACGATAGTAAAGCGGCCGAATGTGCCCAGGTCCAGTCCCGGATTGTCCAGCAGCCTGGTATTCCCGGAACCAGCAACTTCCTGTCACGTGCCAATGATAATGTTCGTTCGGATTCCGAGCGTGAGCGTGCCCGGCGCATGGGTTGTCTGGATTAAGCCCGCCTCCAGTCCAAATCACTCTATGGAGTGATTTTTTTTGCCATTAGAACCCCTTCATTGGCCAACTGGTCGGCGCGTTCATTGCCGGGGTCGCCCGAATGACCTTTGACCCATTTCCAGGTAATGTCATGTTTTGCCACCTGTTCATTCAGTTCCAGCCATAAATCCATGTTTTTAACCGGTTTTTTATCGGCGGTTTTCCAGTTCCGTTTTATCCAGCCATTCATCCATTCGGTAATGCCTTTTTGCACATACTGGGAATCAATATGAAGCAGGACTTTACAGGGACGTTTCAGGGCATTAAGGGCCTGGATGACGGCAGTCATTTCCATCCGGTTATTGGTGGTTTCGGTTTCTCCGCCGCACAGTGTTTTTTCATGAGGACCCTGTTTAAGCAACACGCCCCAGCCACCAAGGCCGGGGTTGCCCTTGCAGGCACCGTCTGTCCATATTTCGACTAATTTTTTATCCATTTTCAGTATTGAACAATTGAGTGATATCTCTTTGACTGGTAATGGCAGGACGTCTGTTTGCCAGACTTCTCCTGCGTTTTCTTTTTGGCAACTGCCCAACAAGATGCATGCCGCGTGCCCGTTTCTCGGCAGAAAGCAAGTAGACGCCGCCAGCCACAGGCCACCAGCGGTCTCCGGCCTTGTTCATGAAATCCCAGCGCTTAAGCCACTTTTCAGTTTTGCAGGCAGGAGTATAACAGCCGAAATGGCCCCGGTCGATGTCAAGGGATAATAATTTGAACCAGTCTTTCAGGCGGCGTACCGAGACCATGTTGCGGTTGGGAATGGGGATCCAGGGATTCATGAATGGCATGCCATTGCGAAGGCCCCACAAGCTCCTGGGGTTGAAGCCGCTAATGACCACTCTGCCTTCGTAAACCAGCACCCGCTCTACTTCCCGCAAAATTTGGTGCGGGTCTTGTGAACATTCAAGAATATGCGGAAGGATAACCAGATCCAGGCTGCAACTGGGAAAGGGGAGTTGGTCAAGGCGGCCGTGAATGATTTTTGGCTGATTGGTCGATGTTACATTTTTTTCTGATTCATCCGTTAAAATCACTTTTGACCTGATCCGGTTGTTTCGTAGTAAATCCCATGCTGGCAAGCCAATTTGTAATGCATTGAAGCCAAATGCATTGGCCACGATTTGGTCAAGCTTTTCAGATTCCCAACTGATAACAGTTTGACCAGGATCAGAGCTCAGCCATTGCGTAAGGTTTAAAATTTGTGAATTGGTGGGTGTCACGCCTGCCTCGGGGTAAGTGTTTGTATGTCTTGGAACGTTTAAGTATTGGATATGATCAGTAAAATTCTACCCATCAGTGCCTTTAATGATAATTATATCTGGATAATCGTACAGGGTAACAATGCCGTGGTTATTGACCCGGGCCAGGCCGAACCGGTGCTTAAGGTGCTTCAGGAACAAAACCTGAATTTGCAGGCTATCCTGGTTACCCATCATCATGCCGATCATGTAGGGGGCATTGCGGGCTTGCGCGAATATACCCGGGCCAAAGTTTATGGCCCCGCCACAGAATCCATTCCTTTTTGCGATGTTCCCCTGCAAGAAGGTGATGTTGTTAGCATAGAAGGATTTTCCTGGACACTTTCCGTACTTGATGTACCTGGCCATACGTTAGGGCATATTGCCTATTTCGGGTTTATTAACCCGAATGAACCGGTCCTGTTTTGTGGTGACACCCTGTTTGCCACCGGTTGCGGAAGAATATTTGAAGGGAATTCTACGCAAATGCACCAAAGTATTGATAAATTTAAGAAATTGCCTCAAAATACGCTGGTATTTTGTGCGCATGAGTATACCTTGGGTAATATTCAATGGGCACTTGCCGTAGAAGGGGAGAATCCTGATTTGCAACAGTGGTCACAAGAAGCACGGCTAATCAGGAGCCAGCAAAAACCAACCGTTCCCACCACAGTGGGTCACGAACTCAAGACCAATCCGTTTATGCGGGTTGATCAAAAATCAGTGATTAATGCAGCACAGGCCAGGGCCGGGCGTAGCTTGAATGCGCCCCACGAGGTCTTTGCCGTGTTGCGTGACTGGAAGAATTCATTCTAAGGATACTCATGAAATTAGTTAAGCTTGCCGTTGTAGCCTCAGTTGTTGTTTTGACCGGGTGTGCATCCTCCGGCAATTCTTCCAAAAATTACGCGTCATCATCAGCCAGCCCACAAAAAGATGTCTGGGAACGAATCCGTAAAGGGTTCACAATGCCTAACCTGCAAGACGACAGGGTTGAATACTGGACCAATTACTACGCGGCCCGCCCCGCTTCTGTACAAATAATGGCACAGCGCTCAAGCAAGTATATTCACTATATTACCCAAGAACTGGAAAGACGCAATATGCCAACAGAACTGGCTTTATTGCCATTTGTTGAAAGTGCCTATAATGCGAAAGCGGTATCCAGCGCAAAAGCGGCTGGCCTGTGGCAATTCATTCCAAGCACGGGAACGCATTACAACTTAACGCAAGATTGGTGGAAAGACCAAAGACGGGATCCGGTTCAGTCCACTCATGCTGCGCTTAATTACCTGTCTTATCTGCACGGTTTTCAGGATAATGACTGGCATTTGGCACTGGCCTCCTACAATTGGGGAGAAGGCTCGGTTAAACGGGCGCGTGACCGTAATGCCAACTCAGGTTTGGGTACCGATTACCTGTCTCTTAGAATGCCTAAGGAAACCCGCGATTATGTGCCCAAATTGCAGGCCATTGAAAACATCATCAGAAACCCTGACCGCTACGGTATTAAATTACCGCATGTACCCGACCAGCCTTATTTCGAAAAAATCAATAACACCCAGGATATTGATATAGACATTGCGGCCCGTCTGGCTGAAATTTCTATTGAGGAGTTTCGTGAGCTGAATCCGTCTTTCCAGCGAAGTGTATTGCTTGGAGAGCATAGTCCGCAAATTTTGTTGCCCAAACATAAAGTAACGGCCTACAAGCGGAACCTTAAAAATCACAAAGGGGCGCTCTCGGCATGGGAGGGTTATACGCCGGCTCCAGGCGAGTCCCTGGCCGGCATTGCCGACAAATATGGCATTTCCCTGGCCAAGCTGAAGTCGCTTAATGGTTATGGCGCAAAGCAGTCGGTTGCGCTGTCTTCCAGAACCCTGATGGTGCCACGCAACCCAGGCGCGCCAGCGGGTATTACGCCTGACGATATCATGGCACCTGCCATTAACACGGCATCGCCCGCCATGTTGGCCAGCAATGCCAATGTAACCAGGGCATCCGCCATGTCTCCAACGGTACCTGCCCAGGTTGCTGCACCGGCCCCTTCACCGGCAGCTAATAGCAGGCCTGCCATGGCCTCTGCCTCGGCAGTAACGGTTGATCCTCTGGCTGATATCATTTATTCAAGCGGTAATAACCCTGCATTAACCGCAGGTGTGCGCGCTGTGCCGGTAGCAGCTTCCAGTGCAGCAATTCCTTCTGCCGCATCACGACCTGCAGTTTATAAACGCCAAGCTGTGGCAGTGGCCACAAAAAAACCTGCCAAGCCAGCCGTGCGTACTGCTTCTTTAAACAAACCGGCGCCAAAAGTCGCAGCCAGAAAAAAGGTATCTGTTCACAAAGTGGCCAAGGGAGATACCCTTTACTCTTTGGCAAAACGCTATAATACGTCGGTTAAAGATTTGAAAGCGTTGAATAACATGAGTAGTGCAACCCTGAAACCAGGGGCATCGCTACGTATTCCCGGGGCAGGAAGCCGAGGCTAGGCCAGACTGAACCGGTAAATTTTCAAGATGAAAATTGCGTAATGCTTTTAGGTTACGCAATTTTTTTATAATAATTCCGTTTTGCAAAATAGGATAAGAAACAATGGGTTTTCTTGCAAATAAAAGAGTCCTGGTCACAGGCGTCATTTCCAATCGCTCTATTGCTTATGGCATTGCGCGAGCCTGTCATCAACAAGGTGCCGAGTTGGCATTTACCTATGTCGGAGACCGTTTCAAAGACCGTGTCACAGAGTTTGCTGCAGATTTTGGCAGCAATATCGTGATTCCCTGCGATGTTTCTTCTGATGAGAATATCGACACCGCGTTTGCCGAGCTGGCAACGCATTGGGACGGCCTTGACGGCCTTGTGCACTCAATTGGATTTGCTCCCCGGGAAGCCATTGCCGGTAATTTCCTTGAAGGCGTGACCCGTGAAAATTTTCGTATTGCCCATGATATTTCGGCATACAGTTTTCCGGCGATGGCAAGGGCGGCTTTGCCCCTGTTGCAGGCCCGTCAGGGTTCTTTGCTAACCATGACGTACCTGGGGGCAGAAAAATCCATCCCCAATTACAATACCATGGGTCTGGCAAAAGCCTCATTGGAAGCCAGTGTCCGTTATCTGGCCAGCGCGCTGGGCGAACAGGGCATCCGTTCCAATGCGATTTCCGCCGGTCCCATCAAGACATTGGCAGCCAGTGGCATCAAAGACTTCTCGGTCATCCTGAACTTCGTTGAAAAACACGCGCCATTGCGTCGTAACGTGACCATTGAAGACGTGGGTAATACCGCAGCATTCCTGTTGTCAGACCTGGCAGCAGGTATTACCGGCCAGGTGGTGCATGTTGATGCCGGCTTCTCGGCGGTTGTTCCTGGTATGGCTTAAATTTTTAGGGGTTGTAAATATAATGCGTCAGATTATTCTTGATACCGAAACCACCGGTCTTGATCCTGACCAGGGCGACCGGGTTGTTGAACTGGGGTGCGTAGAGGTCATCAACCGGGAATTAACCGGGAATAACCTGCATCTTTATTTCAACCCCGACCGGGACAGTGCGCCCGAGGCATTGGCGGTTCATGGCCTGACAACCGAATTTTTATCGCAACACGGACGTTTCAGCGATGAAGCGCAACGCATTGCGGCCTATCTGGAAGGGGCGGAAATTATCATTCATAATGCCGCTTTCGATACCAAATTCCTGAATGCCGAGTTTGCCCGGGTAGGCATGCCCACCGTCAATAGTATTGCCGGCCTTATTACAGATACCCTGGCCATGGCGCGGGAGCGGTTTCCCGGCAAGCGCAATAACCTGGATATTTTGTGTGAGCGTTTTGATATTTCCAACAAGCATCGTATATTGCACGGCGCCTTGTTGGACGCCGAGTTGTTGGCCGAAGTTTGGCTGGCCATGACACGAGGCCAGTTTGGCTTGCTAATGGAAGAGGCCGGAGAACAAGACACTCAAAAGACATCGGCAAACAGACTGGCGCTGGATACGCTGGTGTTGCCGGTTATCCGGCCTTCCGACCCAGAATTGCAGGCGCACCAGGAATATTTGGATGCGCTGGACAAAGCGGCGGGAAAAACCTGCCTGTGGCGTGAGCTTGCCTAGTCTGGTTCTGTAGGAAGTGTAAGGCTGCCTTCACTTGTTTCATGCCGCATTAATACCGTATTAACCTGGCGATTATGCTTCATCTTCGCATGGGGCAGAATGCCAGTTATTGGTTCGAATGATTGCTCTCGGGGTGTTAATTGGAAAATAATTGTTTACAATCAAATAAACTGGCATAAAATCATATAACCCAAAAGGATAAAGAGTACGATATCTTTGTGCCTTAAAAACAGTCTATTCAAGAGGAATTCATGTCTACACCTTTTACACCATTAAGTGACACGGTTGCCGTTGCCCCCCAGTTAAGTGCCACTGATATGCAGGCGGTCAAGGCGGCCGGGTTCAATAGTGTTATTATCAATCGTCCAGACTTGGAAGGTGGAGACACCCAGCCTCTTTCATCCGAGCTCATTAAGGCCGGGCAAGAGGCTGGTCTGACGGTGGTGTACCAGCCTGTGGTGAGTGGTGCCATGACTCAGGAAAATGTCAACCAGTTCCACGAATACCTGGAAACTTTGCCAGCACCCATCCTTGCTTTTTGCCGTACCGGAACCCGTTGTACACATTTGTACAATGCCGCCAAACAAATGTCCTAGTCCCAAGGAGCTTACTTTATGTATAAAAAAATATTGCTGCCTATCGATGGTTCAGAAATTTCTGCCCAAGCCGCCAATTCCGGTATTTGTTTTGCCCGGCAAATTGGTGCTGAAATTGTTACCATCAATGTAACCCAACCCTTTTCAACACTAATTGGTTTTGATGGCATGGCTGCTTCATATGCCATTTCTGATGGTGATTACGAAGAGGCAGCTAAGAAAGAAGCGCAGGAATACCTGAAACCCGTCCTGGAACGGGCCGAAACAGCCGGTGTCAAGGCAACCTCTGTTGTCACCTCCAATTACAGTGTGGCCGATGGCATCGTAGAAGCCGCCAAAGAACATAATTGTGATCTTATCTACATTGCCAGCCATGGTCGTAGTGGCCTGTCCCGCCTGTTGCTGGGTAGTGTTACCGTGAAGGTGTTGTCTCTGGCCCATACCTCGGTTCTGGTATATCGCGTCAAGGAAAGCAGCTAGTTCTTAGACCTTCTTGTTTATCGCCATATTTTGGTGTCATCAACCGCCTTATCCCGTAAACTGGAATAGGGCGGTTTTTGTTTCCCCGTACATTTGTTTTTTTTAAAGGCATGTAGTGATACACTTTCCTTTCATACAGGCTTATTTCAAGGAGAAGTCATGACGATTAAAATTGGCGATAAAGTACCAGACGGTACATTAACAGAATTTATTGAAACCGCTTCCGAGGGATGTTCCCTGGGGCCCAATGCATTTCAAGTGTCTGATTTGGTCAAGGGCAAGAAAATTGCCCTGTTTGCAGTACCCGGTGCCTTTACACCGACATGTTCTGCGCAACATTTGCCCAGTTATATAGCGCTCGAAAGCCAGCTCAAGGCCAAGGGGATTGATGAAATCTGGTGTGTTGCGGTTAATGACGCATTTGTCATGGGGGCATGGGGTCGCGAACAGAATGCGCAGGGTAAAGTACGCATGTTTGCCGACGGCTCGGCCACATGGGCTAAAGCCATGGGGCTTGAGCTTGATCTGGTTTCCAAAGGCCTGGGCGTACGTTCACGGCGCTACTCTGCCGTCCTGGACGACGGTGTGGTTACCATTCTTAATCTTGAAGAGGGCGGCGCCTATGAAGTCAGTGATGCGAAGACATTGCTGTCCCAGTTAGGCTAGTTTCTTTTTTTGTAAGGTCCCTGCAATGGTGGGGACCTTTTCTTGTTCTGGATTGTGAATTGCAGGTGTTTGGGTATGATTACACTGTTTTTGTCCTTTTTGTCGCTTTACACTGCAATTCTTTTCCTGTCCCTGGGTACGGGTTTATTCAACACATACATCGCGCTTTTTCTGACGCAGAATAATGTCAGTGAAGTCTGGGTTGGCCTTCTGATGGCGGCCTATTACGCGGGACTGGTTCTGGGGGCACGTACCGGGAACAAGCTGATTGTTTATGTGGGGCATATCCGGGCTTATGCGATTGCGGCGGCTATCGTAACGGTCATGGTTTTATTGCAAACCATTGTGTCAGATATCTCATTATGGCTGGTTTTCCGCTTTATTGTGGGTATGGCCATGGTCACGCAATACATGATTCTTGAAAGCTGGCTGAGCGAGCAGTCTGACGTGACAACACGTGGCAGTATCTTTGCCTTTTACATGATTATGTCCAGTCTGGGGCTGGTGTTGGGCCAGGCTTCCATTTCACTTTTTCCTTCATTAGACCATACGCCACTTATTGTGGTGGCCATTGCAACGGCCCTTTGCCTGATACCGGTGGCGATTACCCGTCGGGTTCACCCGGTTATCCATTCGCAGGCCCCTATCAAATTCCAGGTGTTTATCAGGCTGGTGCCCATGTCCATGTTCATTCTGTTCATGGCGGGTTGTATTACCGGCACTTTTTACAGTCTGGCACCGGTATATGGCATGAAACTGGGTTTGGATACAAACCAGCTGGCCTTGTACCTGTCAGTCTGTGTGGTGGCCGGTTTGCTTTTTCAATGGCCAATGGGGTGGCTGTCTGACCGGATTGACCGGGTCAAACTGATTGGCATCAACGTGTTTTTGCTAAGCCTGGTGACGATTCCCTTGTATGGATATTGGGAAATTTCATTTTCCCTGTTATTACTGCTGGTGGCTATTGTAGGGGTTTTGCAATTTACTATTTATCCACTGGCCACCGCTTTTGCCAATGATCATGTAGAACCTGGCTTGCGGGTGGGTTTAAGTGGTGTCCTGATCATGGTTTATGGGCTGGGGGCAGGCTTGGGGCCAATTGTTGCCGGTAAGTTGATGGATATGGGCGGGGAGGGCATGTTCTATATGTTTACCTCGGCCTGTGCATTTATATTGGCTTTTTTCATTAGCCGCCAGAAAGTTTCCGGCAAGTATCGCGTCCCGCAAGAGCCTTTTGTGCCCATGCCCATTGACCTCCAGCCAGCGCCAGCTGTTCTGGAGCTTGATCCGCGGGTTGACCTTAGTATTGATATTTCTGCTGATGAGGCGAAAATGGAAGAGGTGATTGAACAACTTAAAGCCGATGAAGAGCAAGAAAGGCAGGAACAGGAGCGGCTGGAGCAGGAAAAACAGGAGCAGGAGCAGGAGCAGGAAAAAATAAATCAGGTGGAACCGCTAGAGGCAGATGGACAGCAACAAGAGACAGAACTGGAAGAAACGCTGGTGGGGGAGCTTGCTGAAGAGGGTGTTGCTGTAGAAACTGGCCTCTTGGGCGCCGATGAGGCACCACAGGCCGGTCCCGGGAAAAAAGAAACGCTTTAAACCCGGGGTTTTGCCAGTCTTCTAATTAATAACCCAATAATAAAGGCAGAATACGGCCAGTATGGCTAGCACAATGCCAATAGCATTGATCATACTGATTTTTTCCCTGAAAACCAGGGCGCCCACCAAGGTGCCCAGGCTGATAACGCCAATATTCATGGTGGTAAAAACCAGGGTGGGGTTTTCGCTAAAGTGCTGGTGCGCCTTGATATAAAAAAGGATATTGCCAAAATTCAGGCAACCCAGAACCAGGCCGCCGGCCACGTTGCGCGGGTGCCATTGTGCTTTGCTGGCAAATAAATATAAAAACATGAGCAAACCGGCCATGGCAAAGGCAATAAACAGCCCAGTCGGAAAAGCGGTACCGGTTTTGGCCATTTGCTTGAACAGGATATCAATCACGCCGTAACCCAGCCACACCATGAGCAGATAAAGGGCACTGCTTCGGACTTGTGCGCTGGTGGTGCCTGATGCCGGCTTCCAGAGCAGGCAGAACAGGGCAATAAATGCCAGAAGCAGGCTGATTCCCCGTGATAGCGACAGGGCTTCTCCAAAAATCGTGAATGAAGCGACAATGGGCAGGAACAGGGATAGCCTTTGTGCGGCATCGGCACGCACAATGCCGGCAAACTCAACCGCCTTGAACATAGCCAGGAAAATAAGCGGTAACAATACCCCCAGAATGGCAAATAGCCCCCAGGGCAAGGCTTGTATGCTGGCTCCCGACAGATTGGGTTGCAAAAGCAGCCAGCATAAAACAATGGCAGTCACATAGTTAAAGGCAATGGCCTGTTTGATGTCAACGGTATGTTGCCGGGCTATTTTTAGCAGGACTGAAACCGTCACGCTACATAAAATGCTTAAAAGTAGGTAAATCATAATGTATTTTTGCTGGTAGCCGCTTAATGATGATTGCTGGCGCCAGTGGCCTTCAGGTTAAGCCGCTCCAGCAAACGTTGGTCGGCCTGTGCCAGGGGGTTGTCGCTGGTAAGCAGTTTTTCTCCATAAAAAATAGAATTTGCGCCAGCCAGAAAACAAAGTGCCTGAATGCCATCATTCATTTGTTCGCGTCCGGCAGACAGGCGGACATAGGCCTTGGGCATGGTAATGCGGGCCACGGCAATAGTACGGATGAATTCAAACGGGTCCAGGTCTTCGTTATCAAATAACGGGGTGCCCTTGATTTTTACCAGGTTGTTAACCGGTACCGATTCCGGGTAAGGGTTCAGGTTGGCCAGTTGGGCAATCAGGCCCGCGCGCTCACGGCGGGATTCTCCCAGTCCAACAATGCCGCCACAGCATACATTCAGTCCGGCGTTGCGTACTCTTTCCAGGGTTTCCAGGCGATCTTCATATGTGCGGGTAGTAATGATTTCACCATAAAACTCGGGTGAGGTGTCAAGGTTATGGTTGTAATAATCCAGTCCGGCGTCACGTAACTGTTCTGCCTGGCCTTCTTGCAGCATACCCAGGGTGACACAGGTTTCCATGCCCAAGTCCTTGACAGCGGAAATCATTTTGGTGATTTCATCCAGTTGGTGTGGTTTGGGATTGCGCCACGCCGCGCCCATGCAAAAACGCTGGGCACCATTATTCCGGGCTGTTTTGGCCGCATTAACGACCTCTTCAAGCGGCATGAGTTTTTCCGCCTTGACTTCTGTGTTGTAACGGGCCGACTGGGGGCAATAGGCGCAGTCTTCGGCACAGCCTCCTGTTTTGATGGACAGCAGGCTGGATAGCTGGATTTCATTGGGATTGTGGTGGGCGCGATGAATTTGCTGGGCCTGAAATAGCAGATCCATGAATGGCAGTTCAAATAAATCGACAATTGATGTGACATTCCATATGGTATTCTGATGGGAGGTGCCAGGTTGTGTTAATGTATCCATTTGCAGTTGTTCGCTTACGTAAATATTGAAATTCACCCATCGTAAAGTTGCAAATATAAAAAAGCAATAATTTCAAATATGTGCTTTTTTGTTTTTTAACGTAATTTAAAGGCATTATCTTTGGTTTTGATGTTTTTTAACGTAACTTAGTGCTTGTTTGTAATGTGTGGGCAGTATTTTTTTTTAGTTTGTTTTTTTGAAAATTTTGTTTCTGGAACATGTCGTTCAAAGACTATTCGCGTCGTTTAAGTGGAAAAATAAGAACTAAAGACGCCAATTCATCACTTGCTTATTATTTGACATTTATTGCCGGTGCAATCAATGCGGGTGGCTTTTTGGCTATCGGGCAGTATACATCGCATATGTCGGGTATCGTTTCGGGCATGGCAGACTCTCTGGCTTTGTGGAACTGGACGGTCGTGCTGTCCGGCCTGGGGGCGTTCATGGCTTTTACAGCCGGAGCGGGAACCACGGCCATGATTATCAATTGGGCCAGGCATTCTTATTTGCGAAGCGAATATGCACTGCCCATTTTGCTGGAAGCCATGGTGCTTATCCTGTTTGGTGCCCTTGATGGCATGCAATGGTATTACGACTGGCTCTGGACCTCGGTCACTGTGGCCGTGCTGTGTTATATCATGGGCCTGCAAAATGCCATTATCACCAAGATGTCCCACTCGGAATTCAGAACCACGCATGTTACCGGTATGGTGACCGATATCGGCATTGAATTGGGCAAGCTGTTTTACTGGAATCCTCATAAAAACGACCCCAAAAAACCCATTGTCAGAGGCGACCGGGCCAAGCTCAAGTTACTCATCAAGCTGGTGTTGCTGTTTTTTCTGGGGGGCGTAACCGGTGCTTTCGGTTTCAAGCACTTGGGTTTTACATTCACGGTTGGGCTGGCTTCTATTCTGGTGCTTATTGCCAGTGCGCCAATACTTGATGATCTACATGCGGCAAGGGTATTGCTTATGCGGCGCCGGCGTACAGAGCATGAATTGGGTGAAGGTAAAAACCGTTCTGAATAAACCACGTATGGCTTAGTGGGTATGTACCTCATGGCTTAATTGGATTATTCTATCTGCTGCGTATGTGGGCGCAGTCGTTAATGGCTGTTAAACAAAGAAAGCAGGAAGAAGTATCGGGTTGCCATAATAAGGGTGTTTAAGTGTCTTTCATTCCCCAGGAATTTCATGCTTTTATATATACTGTCTGGACTTTGTATATTGTCGTCATGGGCGGCTGGATTCTATTGCAGAAAAGGTCCCCCGTATCCACACTGACCTGGATTCTTACCCTTAGTTTTATTCCCGTTCTGGGTTTCTTTATTTATTATCTGTTTGGTCCTAAAAAAATAATCCGGCACCGGCTTAGCCGCCGCCGAAGCAAGCAGATTGTCGAGCGTAATTATGCTATCTGGTCTCCTTTTATCCAGACCGAAGACTTTCCCGATGCGTATAAATCAATGGCCCGGCTTATTTTCAATACCACGAATATCCCCTTGTGCCATTCCATGGATTACCGCTTGCTATCCGGGGGTGAAAAAACCTATGATGCCATTTTTGATGCCATTGGCAAGGCTGAAAAATATATCCTGCTTGAATACTATATTTTTGAAAACGACCAAACCGGCCAGGCCCTGCGGGATTTGCTGACGGAAAAAGTAAAACAGGGCGTAAGCGTTTATTTGCTGGTGGACGCGCTGGGTTCTTCCCGGCTTACCCGTCGCTTCATGCGCGATTTTACCCAGGCAGGCGGGAAGCTGGGTTTTTTCCATAACATTACCTGGCGTCGCCTGTTTTCCCTGATTAATTTCCGCAATCACCGGAAAATCGTTATTTGTGATGGCCTGAGCGGTTTTACCGGCGGGGTCAATATTACCGATGAGCAAGACTTAAGAAAAAATCCCAAGGCCTATCATGATGTGCATATTCAGGTGGATGGCCCGGTTATCGCCTGGCTTGAAAGCCTTTTCATTGAAGACTGGCATTATTCAACCGGGGATCTTTCTTTAGTCAGGACCTTAAGAAAGACCGGGCAGAAAGAGCTTGATGTAGAGCGCGTGGTGACGGAACCGTCCCAGGCGTATCGCATGCAGGTCATCCCTTCGGGGCCCGATTCTGATTTTGCCCCTATTTTGCGGGTGATGCTGTCGGCCATGTATCGGGCCCGCAAACGGATTTATTTAACCACGCCTTATTTTGTGCCTGATGAAGCCTCGCTTTTTGCCCTGACATCGGCGGCCCTTAAAGGGGTGGATGTGCGTTTGCTGGTGCCACGCAAAAGCGACAATCTGGTGGTCACGCTGGCAACCCGGTCCTGGTACGATGATCTTATCAAGGCGGGTATCCGGATATACGAATACACCCCGCGCATGCTGCATACCAAAACCCTGGTTATTGACGATGACCTGTCTTTTATTGGTAGTGCCAATTTTGATTACCGCAGTTTTTACCTTAACTTTGAGGTGTCGGTATTGTGTTATGAATCCAAAGCCAACGAATTGCTGGCCCGTGAATTTCATGAGTCCTTGCGTTCTTCCGAAGAGGTTATACCCAAGAAGCAACGTTTTGCTTATCGTCTTTTGACCTCTACCGCCCGTTTGTTTTCTCCTTTGCTTTAAATTTTTTTGAAAAGAGTTGTTATGTCCGAAAATGATCTTGTTGAAGTGCTGAAAGAAAGCCGTCCTGTTTTTGCGGGTAATGTCGTTCGTTTAATGGTGGATACGGTTCAGTTGCCCAATGGCAGGCAGGCAACCCGTGAAGTGGTCAGGCATTGTGGTGCTGTCTGTGTGTTGGCCGTGAATGATGAAGATAAAGTAGTGCTGGTTAAGCAGTTTCGCCATCCGGTAGCGGGGGTGCTGCTGGAAATCCCGGCCGGCAAACTGGATGTTGAGGGTGAGGCCCCTGAGTTATGTGCTTTTCGCGAACTGGCCGAAGAAACGCCCTATACCGCCCAATCCATGATCTTAGTGCAGAAGTTTTATACCGCACCCGGGTTTTGCGATGAGTTAATGTACCTTTATGAGGCAGGCGGGATCGCCCCAAACAGTGCGCTGGACACCGATGAAGACGAGTTCGTGCAAACGGTTTTGTTAAGCAAAGACGACGTCAGACAGGCCATCAGGAACCAAACCATTCAGGACGCCAAAACATTGATTGCCCTGCAGGGCTGGCTGTTGGGTTAAGGACGTTAAGCAAGTGTGATGTGTGATGAAGGTTGGCTTATCCATGGAATCGTGTTCTGTGCTGAAAAGCAGGCCTTGTCTGGAAAAGGTGAACATAAATGGAATTACAGGAATTGCGCTCGTTTATCAGGGGTTTGCCCAAGGCAGAGCTGCATTTGCATATAGAAGGCACGCTGGAGGCCGACATGATTTTTGCCTTGGCCGAACGTAATAAGGTCCGGCTGCCTTATGCAGATATCGAATCATTGAAGAGGGCCTACCAGTTTACCAACCTGCAGTCTTTTCTGGACTTGTATTATGCCGGTGCTGCTGTCTTGCAAACCGAACAGGATTTTCATGACATGACCTGGGCCTATTTGCAGCGTGCCGCGGCCGATGGTGTGGTACACACGGAAATCATGTTTGACCCACAAACCCATACAAGCAGGGGGGTGGTCATTGAAACGGTATTTGCCGGCTTGGCCAGCGCCTTGCGGCAGGGGCAACAGGAACTGGGCATCAGCAGTAGCCTGATCTTCAGTTTCTTGCGTCATTTAAGCGAGGCTGAGGCTTTTGCTACCCTGGAGCAGGCCTTGCCTTTGCGCGAGCAATATGCCGACCTGTGGTTGTCGGTGGGGCTGGATTCTTCTGAAAAAGGCAATCCACCAGAAAAATTCCAGAAAGTCTTTGCCCGTTGCAAAGAATTGGGTTTCAGGCGAGTGGCGCATGCCGGTGAAGAAGGTCCGGCTTCTTATGTACGCGACGCTCTTGACCTGTTGCAGGCCGAGCGGATTGACCATGGTGTGCGTAGTGAGGAAGACCCGGCATTAATGCAGCATTTGCGGCAAGAGCAGGTACCGCTGACGGTGTGCCCCCTGTCTAACCTGAAATTATGTGTGGTGACAGATTTGAAGCAGCACAACCTGAAGCGGATGCTGGAACAGGGGTTGTGTGTCACCGTTAACTCAGATGATCCGGCTTATTTTGGCGGTTATATTCTGGATAACTATATGGCGGTGGCGCAAGCTTTGGATTTGTCCAGGGAACAATTGGTGCAGCTGGCCCAAAACAGCATGAACGCCAGGTTTTGATCGGTGGATATGTGCTTCCAATATGCATTCCTACGCAGGAGTGAACTGTCCAGCTTTAGGGGGGGCAGTTCACTCTTGCGTGGGAGCGGCTATCCAGTCTCCCGGGGAATTACGCCTTGCCGGGGGTGCGCACCCAGTACTGGTACAGTTTTTGGGCCAGGCCATCTAAAATGAAGCCAAGGGCGCCAATTAGCACAATGACAGCCATTAATTCGGAATAGGCCAGACGGTCACGGGTGTCCAGAATAAAGTAACCCAGGCCTGAGCTTACGCCCAGCATTTCGCAAGGGACCAGGACAATCCAGATAACGCCAATGGCCAGGCGCACACCGGTCAGGATATGGCCTAAAACACCGGGCAGGATGATTTTCAGCAAGACTTCCTTGCGGGTTGCGCTTAGGCTTTTGGCCAGCATCAGCCAGCGCGGATCCAATTGTTTGACGCCCGAGGCGGTATTCAGAATGATGGGCCAGACAGCGGCAAAAGTGAGCAGGAAGTAAATGGGTGCATCGCCAATGCCAAACACCATGACGGCAATGGGCATCCATGACAAGGGGGAAATCATGCGCAGGAACTGGAAGGCCGTACTGGTTGAGTTCTCAAGGGTGCGTGAGGCACCAACGGCAAGGCCCACCGGAACGCCAATCAGCAAGGCAAAGCCAAGGCTGACCAGGACGCGTTTCATGCTGGTCAGGATATGCAGGGTAAGCTGGTTTTGAACCAATAACTCGTACAGGCTGTTGAATGTTTTAACCGGACTGAGCAGACTGGCCAGTGATACATTGGTTTCCAGCCAATGGGTACCCAGGCTCCAAAGGGCAATTAGCATGAGCAGGCCACCCATGCCAAGGGAAAAACGGGCGCTAATGCCAGGTTGGTTAAGATTGGTGTGCATAATGAATACGGGTGTAAAAAGCCTGTTGCCCGATTTGTAACGGTTGCAGGCCGAATTAAATGTTTAGCCGGTAATGGTTTCTTGCCGGGTAAATGATTCAAGGCCGAAAGTGGCCAGGCCACCATTGTCCAGAATGGCTTTTTTCACAAAGCGGTCATCCACCAGATCATTGGCCACAAAGGCCGGATCAAGAGCCTGCAGAAAATCGTTTCTGCCTGAAACCAGCGTGGTTTTTAGTTTCCTGACCAGTTCTTCGGTATAGCTGGGAAACGGATAAGGCTGGAAGTCGATGCGTTTCTCATTCCACTGTGTGTTAACGATTGCGCCATTGCTTTCGTACAGTTCGCGATCCAGCAGTTCGGGAACCAGAACCTGGGACAGGGCTTCGTGTGAATGCGGGGTATAACGGCGTTCATTATCCCTGGACAGGATGTGGGCGGTTTCGCTTCGGTTATCCTGTATCCAGGCTTGGGCCTTGACGATAGCGTTAACCACTTTCTGGGTCCATTCGGGGCGCTGTTGCAAATCTTGCTCATGCATTAATACAACACAGCAGGCATGGTCTTTCCAGACGTCGCCGGTAAAGCGCAGGATTTTGCCTACTTTAAGTACTTCAGCCGAGGCATTGAAGGGTTCGGCAACGGTATAGCCGGCAATTTGTTTATTGGCCAGTGCGGGCACCATGTCAGAAGGCGCCATCACAACCAGCTTGACCTGCCCGGCGGTGGGGTTGCCGTCGCTGATTGGTTCAAGCCCCTGGTTTTTAAGTAAATGCTGCAATACAACGTTGTGCAGGGAATACCAAAACGGAATGGCAACGGTTTTTCCGCCCAGGTCTTTAATTTGGTTAATCTCGTTTAAAACGGTCAGGCCCGAACCGGACATATGGTTCCAGGCCACCACTTTTGCCTTGGATTGGCTGCCGTAGCGTGCCCATATGGTCATTGGGGCCAGCAGGTGCACCACATTAACCTGGCCTGCCAGAAAGGCCTCTACCAGTTGCGCCCAGCTGCGGAACATGCGGGGCTTTTCCACTTCAAGCCCCTGCTCCTGGTAGTATTGCAGATGATCGGCCACCAGTAACGGGGTGGCATCGGTAATGGGCAAATAACCAATTTTTACCGGTGCATTGGGGTCGGCAGCACGGGCCAGGTTATGCATTTGCAATAAGGGCAGGGCGCCCATGGCGGTAAACAGGCCTGACAGTTTCAAAAACTGGCGGCGGGCATCCGAAGTAGTATTGTTAGCGTCTTTCATATGTCTTTACGGGCTCTGGTTTGTCAGGTTATTTGTTTTTATAATGCGTTCAGGCCGCCATGCTGGCGTTGACAGCAACAGTTTTATGACGGGCCTGCCTGAGTAATTGGATAATTTCTACCCTGATCCGGGTCAGTTCAGGAGAAATGGTGTCTCTTGGGTGAGGGGGGTTGATGTGCCACTGGCCAATCTGGCGGCCGGGCAGGTCGCCGATCAGGATGATGCGGTCAGCCACAATCAGGGCCTCATCAATGTCGTGGGTCACTAAAATGGCGGCCGATTTGTGTTTTTGCGTGATTTGCAGCAGGAGTTCCTGCATTTCACTGCGGGTGATTTCATCCAGGGCGCTAAAAGGCTCGTCAAGCAACAGGATTTCCGGGTGGCGGGCCAGGCTGCGTGCCAATGCCGCTCGCTGGGCCATGCCGCCAGACAGCTCGGATGGGTGGCGCAATCGGGCGGCAGTCAGATTGACTTCCTCAATCGCTGCTTGCACGCGGGCATTGATTTGTTCCTGGGAAATGTGGGGCTGATGCTTGAAGTCCAGGCCAAACCGGACATTCTCTTCCAGATTCAGCCAGGGCAGCAGGCTGGGGTCCTGAAAAACAAAGCTCAGGCGCGGATGTGGACCTTGCAGGGGCTCATTGTTGACCTTTACGGTGCCCTTATCGGCATTTTGCAGGCCGGCCAGCACACGCAGCAAAGAAGACTTGCCCACACCGCTGGGTCCCAGGATGGCAACAATCTCGCCCTTGGACAGCTGTAGCGAGAAGTCGCGCAATACAACGGTGGGCGACTGTTTGGGCCTGCTGTAACTAAGTTGGATTTGTTGGGCATCCAGAACGGTCTGCCTGGCCAACG
>Ga0265295_1003219_pt1 | contig 24274 bp, 26 predicted proteins | sample Munlansysbiofilm_FD_192503 | JGI IMG/M metagenome (GOLD analysis project Ga0265295, IMG submission 192503) | Leachate microbial communities from a municipal landfill in Southern Ontario, Canada - Methane capture system biofilm | ecosystem: Engineered > Solid waste > Landfill > Unclassified ... | reverse complement strand
TCGTCCCGGCCCGGCTGGCAGGTCGAAGGCATCGTCGAAAGCCCGATCAAGGGGCCTGAGGGCAATATCGAGTTCCTGATCGCCGCCCGCCGCCTGTCCTGATCCGCCCCCATCCTTTCAGTCCATGACCGCAAGGACGGGTTGATTCTTACCAAACCGCCTGTCTATACACGGATAAAGACGACTCAGACCATAGACGGAAACGACCCAGACATGCGGTACCTCGCCGACTTCGCGGTCGGGCAGTGCTATCAGGCAGGCCCGATCGACGTCACCGAACAGGACATCATCGCCTTTGCCCGGCAATACGATCCCCAGCCCTTCCATCTCGACCCCGAGACCGCCCGCAAGACCTTTTTCCGCGGCCTCGCCGCCAGCGGTTGGTTGACGGCGTCGCTGACGATGCGCCTTCTGCTCGCCAGCGGCTTCGATGTCAAATGGGGGCTGATCGGCCGCGAGGTCGAATCCTTGCGCTGGCATGTACCGGTCCGGCCCGGCGATTCCTTGCGCGCCGTCAGCGAGATCACCGCCGTGACGCAGCCCAGGCCGGGCAAGAAGCACGGCATGATCCATTTCAGCACCGAGACCATCAATCAGAAGGACGAGGTCGCGATGTCGATGCGCTCATCCTGCCCGGTGCCGCTGCGAACGGACGGGAATCGCTAGCAACCCGTTCGGGAGACGCGAAATGCCGCCGTCAGGGGACTGACGTCCCCCGAAACGGCGGCCAGATCGACATATTCTGGACGACGAAACGCGTAAACTCCCGCCCCGGCGGCAAGCCGGAGCGGGAAAACCGTCTCAGGCTTCGTCGGCGACGCCGTCGGTTTCGGCTTCCACATCCACCGAAACAACGATTTCCTCGATTTCGACCTCGACCTCTTCGGCCTGGGCCGCCTTTGCAGCGTTGCGTTCGGCTTCTTCCTGAGAGCGGGCAACGGTCACATTCACCGTCAGCGCCACTTCCGGATGCAGCGAGACGCGCACCGGATAGGTGCCCAGAGTCTTGATCGGGGCATCGAGCGACACCTGACGGCGCTCGATGGACAGCCCGGCTTCCTTCACCGCATCAGCGATGTCGCGGCCCGAAACCGACCCGTAAAGTATGCCCGATTCGCCGGCCTGGCGGATCACCAGGATCGACAGCGTGCCAACCCGGGCGGCGATTTCTTCGGCTTCCTCGCGGCGCTTCAGATTGATCGCCTCAAGCTGGGCGCGCTGGGCCTCGAAACGGGCCTGATTCTCTTTCGTGGCCCGCAGCGCCTTTTTCTGCGGCAGCAGATAGTTGCGTGCGAAACCGGGCTTCACCTTCACGGTATCGCCCATATGGCCGAGCTTTTCGATGCGCTCGAGCAGGATGACTTCCATCACTTTTCCTCCTGGCCGCGTGCGGTTTCTTTACCGCCGCCGCCTCGTCCAGAAACTCATCAATCCCAATCCGGCGACCGCGATCACGGCCCAGCCGAACAGTATCACAAACGCCACATAGAACAGCGTCAGCCACAACCGGGCCTGCGGCCTGCCCCCGAGGAAGCGATGCACCACCGCCAGCCCCACCAGGACATAAGGCCCCATCAGCCCCATGACGGCGTTGCGCGCCATATAGGCAGCATCGCCGGTCCCCGTCAGCAGCGCCAAGCCGATAGCCAGGCACAACGCCACTCCCGTCCATACCGGCAGGTCGGCGTCTCTGTAACGGGGCGTCGGACGCAAGGCGCGGCCGGATCGTTGCGCCAAAGCCTGGCCCAGAACCCCGTTCAGAACACCCACCAGCAGCCAGCCGGTCATAGCCACCGCCGGCAGCAGCGACGACCACAGGCCGATCACCGCATCGCGGATCTCAGGGCTCGCCTCGATCACCAGGCGATCGACGAAGTCCGTGACCTGATGGCGCATTACCGCCTCGATCCCGCCATCGCCGGAATCCAGGACCAGCATGCCGATCACCAGCAAAGCCAGTCCCACGCCCGTTAACCACGCCAGCACTTGGCCCGGCGGATACCATTCGATGGTTCCGTCGGCGGTCGGACGCCATAGCAGCGCGCGTTGCACCACCAGGAGAGCCGACCCCGCTCCAAGCACCGCATAGGCCGGCACCGCCGCCAGGGACAATCCCGCAACCAGGAACGCCCCCACCGCGGCCCCGATGGCCGCCTTGGCCAAGCCGAAGCAGAGCCCCACCACCACCAAGGGCAAGGGAGTCAGATAGACGAGCAGAGCCCCGACCCCTCCCCCGGCGAGAACCGAGAGGAAGAGAAGCCCGCTGGCAAGTCCGGCCAGCAGGGAAAGGCCGAGCTCTTTCGTCATCCCGGCATCCCTCCGGCGGCGTGACGCGGTCCAGTGGCCGGACCGCCCGCCGCTTTACTTGACCACGTAGGGCAGAAGACCCAGAAACCGGGCCCGCTTGATCGCCTTGGCCAGCTCACGCTGCTTCTTCGCCGACACCGCAGTGATGCGGCTGGGGACGATCTTGCCCCGCTCGGAGATGAAACGCTGCAGCAGCTTGACGTCCTTGTAGTCGATCTTAGGCGCGCCTTCGCCCGAAAACGGGCAGGTCTTGCGGCGGCGGAAGAACGGACGGCGCGCGCCGCCGGACGACGGACGCGGAGCGCCCTGGGTGCCTTCGGGCTTCATGCCTCGCCTCCCTCGTTTCCGCGTGCGGAACGCGGAGCCCCGCCATCACGGCGCGGACGTTCGTCACGCTGATTCTTGTTCGACATAACCGCCGAGGGGCCTTCCTCGAGCTCGTCCACGCGGACGGTCAGGCAGCGCAGCACATCCTCGCTGATCGACATCTGGCGCTCCATTTCCTTCACCGCGGCGAAGGGGGCGTCGACGTTGAAAAGCACATAATGGCCTTTGCGGTTTTTCTTGATCCGATAGGCAATGTTGCGCAGGCCCCAATATTCACGCTTGGTGACCTGGCCGCCTTCGGCCGAGATGACATTCGCCATCTCATCGCTCAGGGCTTCCACCTGCGGGGCGGCAATGTCCTGGCGCGCGATGAACACGCATTCATATAACGACATACAAGCACTCCTTATGGCTTGTCTCTTCCCATCCGGCCCACCATCGGGCCGCCAGGCATAGCCGGCTGTTCTCCGCCGGCAAGGAGTTGGAAAGGGCGCACTATACACAAAACGATCCCCCGCGCAAGCGGCGGATGCCGGCCCTTATCTATACACCCAGCAGGATTTCTATACGCTCGCCGGGATTGACGAGCGGATGCCGCAGTGCCATTGCTTGCCCGATTCGCCTCCTAAGACCCCCATAATAAGGACGTCCCTCTTGACTCTGATCCTGCTCGCCATCTTCCTCGGCCTGGTCGAGGGAGTGACCGAATTCCTGCCGATCTCATCCACCGGCCATCTCGTGCTGCTGATCGATCTGCTCGGATTCGAGGCCCCGCCGGGCAAGACCTTCGAGATCGTCATCCAGCTCGGTGCGATCCTGGCCATCTGCGTTCTCTACCGCCACCGTCTGATCCGCGCCGCTCTGGGTTTCTTCTCCGACCGGAACGAACGGAACTTCGTGCTCGCGATCCTGGCCGGATTTCTGCCAGCGATGGTCGTGGGCGCGATCGCCTATCCCCTGATCCGCCGGCTCCTCGACGAGCCCATCGTCGTCGCCATCGCCCTAGTGTTGGGCGGAATCGCCATCATCATCATCGAACGCCACACCGAACGGCGCAAAACGCCGCCGGTCGAAACGGTCACGCCGATGACCGGATTCAAAATCGGCGTCTTCCAGATCATCGCCATGATCCCCGGCGTGTCGCGTTCGGGCGCCACCATCATGGGCGCGCTGCTAATGGGAGTCGAACGCAAGACAGCGGCCGAATTCAGCTTTTTCCTGGCCATTCCGACGATGCTGGGCGCTTCGGCCTATTCGATCCTGCGCAACTGGGATACGCTTTCCTTCGACGGATCGACGCTGATCGCGGTCGGATTCGTCGCGGCTTTCATCGCGGCGCTGCTGGTCGTGCGATGGGCGATCGCCTTCATCGTCCGTCATGGCTTCATACCGTTCGCCTGGTACCGCATCCTGCTTGGGTTGGTTATCCTGGCTTTCCTGCTCATCCGCTAGGAACCGAACCCGCCGCGATGCCGTCCGCCCCCCCATCCCGATCCAGCCTTGCCCGCCGCTTAGCGACACTTCTCGCCGCTTCGCCCTTGCTGGCCTGCGCGCAGATGGCGCCGCCGCCCGGCGGATCGCCCGGTCCATGGCGCTACATCACCGCCAATCCCGCCACCACGTCCAGCGCCTGCATCGGCGCGCCCCGAAATCCACTCTGCGCCGCCGAAACCCTGCTGGCCTGCTTCCAGCGTAATCAGCCCGATCTGTGCCGCATGGTCGATGACGGCGCGGGAGTCTATGATTCGGTTTTCGCCGTGTCTCAAGCTGAGACCGGCTATCTGGCCTATCGCATCGTCGAGACGCGCCCGGTCGGTAAAACCGAACCGGCCCTATCCCAGGCGCGATCCGGCGACATCCTCTACCTCATCGAGCTGCGCGACGGAGAACCGGGCAAATCCGCGCCGCCGACAGGCGAACCGCCGCAGCGTTTTCTTCTCCGTCCAGAAGCTGGCGGGGTCTGGAAAGTCGTGCATTGGGGCGGACCCGACGATTGACACTCCCTTCCCCGGACGGGTCGGTCACAGCAAGGCTTCACCCTAGAGATTCGGCTTCGGCCTCATAAATCATGACGCGGTTGCGTCCGCCTCCCTTGGCCCGATAGAGCGCGGTATCGGCGCAGGCCATCAACTGGGTCAAAGGCGAGTTGTCGCCGATATCCACCTGCCGGTATCCCGGGATGCAGGACATCACCCCGATGCTGACCGTCAGGTTCAATTGCTGGCCATCGGGCAGGGCCAGCCGCGCCGCCTCCACCTGGGCGCGCAAGCGTTCGGCGGTCCGAAGCGCGCCTTCCGCATTGGTGTTGGGCAGAGTAATGGCGAATTCCTCGCCGCCGACGCGCCCCAAAATATCGCCGTCGCGCAACGCGCCGCGGCAGATATTGGCGAACAGTTTCAGCGCCTGATTACCGGCCGCATGGCCGAAACGGTCATTGACCAGCTTGAAATGGTCGAGATCGAGCATCAGCACCGAGAAAGGACGCACCATGCGGCGGGCATGGTCCAGTTCTAGCGACGCCAATCGGTGGAAATGGCGCAAATTGGCCACTCCGGTCAGAGCGTCCAGAGCCGCCAGTGTTTCAAGTTCGGCCACATGCTGCTGGGCGTCGGTGAAGGTTTTCAGCGACAGCACCAGATCGTTCACGCATCCGCCGGCGTCCAGCACCACCGGCACCCGTTCAATCACCAGCCGCAAAAGGGCGGCTGCTTCGCTTTCCTTTTCCGACGGCATCGACGGCACCGGATAGGCGCTGGTAATCAGCCGGTCCGGACCGTTCGGCAGAACCAGACGCTGCCATGTCATGGAATAGCCGCCCTCGAAGGGCGCCGTGTAGGACCGCCACAACGGACGTCCGGCGCTGCGGACGAAATTATATTCGAATTCCAGCATGAGACGCCGCTTGATCGGCAGAATCTCGGTCGGCAGCAGATCGATCGTATGCCCGCTCAGATCGAGCCCGAATTCCTGGGCGAAAGCCTTGCCGTAATGGGCGTAGTGAAATTGGCCGTTGGCGACATTGATCACGATCAGATGGTCGGCGTGATCAGAGAATTCCTCCAGCGGGGCATCGATCCGGCCAGCCACAGACATAGCCCGGTTCCATGCTTCCAGCAGAGACGCCAGGCGTCCATCCATCACCGCCAGAACCGCGTTCTCCATACGAGCCGCCCCGCCTTCGTCCTCTCCTCTAAAGGGGTATCACGTTTCACGGGAACGATCACCTCCTTAACAAGAGCCAGGGTTGGATAGTACTCTCGTCATCTTCCCTGCCGCCACCAAGCCAGCACCAGCCCCCCCAATCCGGCGAACAGCAGGAAAATGGGGGGAATCATCGGGATATCCTCGATGGAATCGACGCTTCGTACGTCCCGGACGCTAAATCCGAACCAGGATGGTCCCGCCACCGCGCCACGGACGCGCCGCATCTCCACCATCCCGTCCTCAATCCAGTGTACGCCGCCGCCGCCGGCCGCCAGTGCCGGGGCGATCCGCTCCGGACCGGCGCGTGGGTCGGCCATTTCAACGGGATCGAGCGGTCCGGCGGCGGCCAGGGCCGTCCGCAGACCATCCGACACCCGCCACAATCCCGCTTGATCCGCAGGCAAACTGGTCTGGATGCGGCCATCTTCACCGGTGGACAGATCAAGCGACCGGGATGCGCCATCGGGTGCGGTCACCTCGATCCTGACCGGCCCCAGGGTCAGGCTCCGCCGTTCGATCCAAAGCCGGCGATCGCGGATTTCGGCTTTCAGCCTTTCTTCCTCAAGCTCGGTTTCCTTCATCAGCCAATGGGCCAGACGGCGCAGCAATTCCGCCTGCGGCCCGCCGCCCCGCCAGCCGCGTCCCCACAGCCAGGCCGAATCGCTCAAAAGCGACGCCACCCGCCCCGCCCCGGCTCGTTTCAGCACCAAGAGCGGCTGCCCGTCTGCCGCCGCCATCACCACCTGCCCCGAACCCCGCATCTCGGCGCCGATCCGGCGCACCCACGGTCCCCAATCCGGTTCTTTCCCGCCCGCGCCCGGCAGATCCGCCGTCACCGGATGCCGTCGGCCCAAAGCGGTGATCCTGGGCTTGAATGGGCCTTCGACGACCTCGCCCGTCGGCGCGGCGGGCAGCACTGAGGCCAGAGGTGTATCGTAAAGGCTGTCGGAATGACCGAATTCCGGTCCCGCCGCCATCAGCAGCGCACCGCCCCTCTGCACGTAATCGGTCAGGTTCTGGTAATATTGCGGCGTCAGGAAGGCCGAGCGGTGATAGCGGTCCAGGATGACCAGATCGAACTCGTTTAAGCGCCGTTCGAACAGTTCCCGGACGGGAAAGGCGATCAAGGACAAATCCTGCAAGGGCGTGGGATCGTTTTTCTCGGTCTCGCGCAGGATGGTGAAATGGACCAGATCGACGGACGGATCGGCTTTCAACAGATTGCGCCAGGTTCGCCCGCCGACATGCGGCTCGCCAGATACCAGCAGCACCCTCAGCCGGTCCCTCACACCCGAGATGGACAGGATGGTGCGGTTGTTGTCGCGGGAAAGCTCGTCCGGCGCGGCCTCGGCCTCGATTTCGACGATGGTCTGTCCGGCATGGATTATCGGAACCGCGATCGTTTGCAGCCGGTTCGGCAGCACCGGCCGCCGTTTCAGCTCGCCGCCATCGATCCGGATCGATACGGGCACGGATTCGTCATGACCGGGGTCGTCGATCTTGAACGACACGGCCACGGTCGAGCCGACCAGCCCGAAAGCAGGCGCGTTCTCCAGCGTCAAGCGGCGGTCACGTTCGTTTTTGCTTCCCGCCAGCAACAGATGCAGCGGAAAGGACGGATCAGTCCGTTCGGGAACATCCGCGACCGCGCCATCGGTGATCATCACCACCCCGGCCAGACGCCGGCGCGGCAGATCGGCCAGAGCCGCATCCAGGGTGGCGAACAAGCGCGTCCCCTCATCCTGCCCTTCGCGGTTTTGATGGCGAACGAGGCGGACATCGAGCCCGGGCAACGCCTTCAGCCGGGCGACCGCCTCGGCTGCCGCCTGCTCGGCTTGGGCCGCGCGCGCGCCGATCATCATGCTGGGGCTTTCATCCAAAAGAACCAGGGCGACATCGTCCAAAGGATGGGATCGTTCGTGGATCAGGCGGGGATCGGCCAGGGCCAGCGTGAAAACCAAGGCCGGAATCGCATGCCAGAACAGTCCCCGAACGCCGCCCTTGATCCAGCCCCACAGCGCCAGGCCAAGAACCGCCGCGAACAAAGCGATCGCCACCCACCAGGGCAGCCAGGGGAAAAGACCCGAAACACTCATCGGCGCATCCGCTCCAGAATCGCCGGCAGATGCACCTGATCGGTCTTGTAGCTGCCGGTCAGGGCGACCATGACGAGATTGACGCCGAAACGGAACGCCCGTTCGCGCTGGCGTTCGCCGCCCGGCCGAACGGAAAACAGGAACCCGCCCGAACCGTTCCCGGCCCAGGCCGCCGCCCAATCGTTCCCGCCGACCACCACCGGCGAGACATTGTCATTGGCCGGATCGCCATCTTCGGCGACATAGACCGGTCCATCCGCCCAGCGGCCCGGAAATTCGTTCAAAAGATAGAAGGAACGGGTCAGCGCATGCCCGTCCCCCAACAGCGTCAAGCGCGGAATATCAAGGCCGCCGGCCAACCGCGCCAACGGTCTTCCGTCGCCCTCGCCCCGGTCGCGGCTGTCGAACAGGATCATGCCGCCATGACGCAGATAATCGTTCAGCCGCGCCCGCGCGGCGGCGGAAGGCGCGGGCTGGGTTTCCGTCGCCGGCCAATAGATCAGGGGATAGACCGCCAGCGCGTCCTGCTCGATATCGACCCCTTGCGGTTCGTCCAAGACGACGGTGGTTCTGAGAGCCAGCACGTCGGACAAGCCTTTAAGCCCCAGGCGGCTGACCGCATCGGTCTTGGCGTCACCGGTCATCACGAAGGCCAGCCGGATTCTTAAGGCCGCCTCTTCGTCGGGAGAGGCGGCGCGCGCGGAACCGGACAGGCCCGGACAGGCCAAAACCAGCACCGCCAGCAGAACAGCGCCCCGCGACCGGCGGAACAATCCCATCAAAGCCGAAACCGCCGTCATGTCGGCCAGCAGCAAGATCATGGCAGCCAGCAGCAGAGGGGCGGACAGATCGATATCCGTCCGTTTTTCGCCTAGAACCGATGGCGTTACACCGGCGGGAGGAGTGAGCCGGACCGGCGATGGCAAGGCGGACGCCAGATTGAGCGCGACCCGGCCTGATTCCTGGCCATAGAAGCCGGGCGGATGCGCCGGTCCCGGCGTGACCGGCGGCGAGCTTGTGACCGGCAACGACTCGGCCCGCTCCGAGGGCGGCCCCAGCCGCCCCCAGCCATCTTGCAGCAGGAACGGGGGCAACATCGTGCCGGCCCCGCCCCCCGCTTGGCCCTGCGCCAGCCCCAGCAGCCGGTCCAGCATCGCCGGGAACAAGCCCGACAGACCGAGATCGCTCCAATCCGGACGGACCGTGGTATGGATCAGCACCAGCCATCCTTTGCCCAGGGGTTCTCCGGTGACCAAAGGCGTGCCGTCGGACAGACGGGCCCAGCTCTTCTCCGCCAGATCGATGGCGGGTTCGGCCAGGACCTGGGCGCGCACGACGGCATCCGGTGGCGAATCAAGCCCGGCGAACGGTCCCCGCGGGTCCATCGGCGCAACCGCCATCGGCTGAGTCCAACTCATCGCCCCGCCCAAGGTTCGCCCGCCTTGGAGCAGCCGAACCGGCAAAAGATCGTCGGGACTACGGGCCAGATTCGGCCCCGCCAGCCGAACCAAAACCCCGCCGGATTCGATCCAGGAACGCAAGGCGGTGCGGTCCTCTCGGGTCAGATCGCCGGCGTCCGGCAACAGGATCAGAGCCGGCGGCCGGGCCAAAAGATCGGCCAACGGCGCACGGCGAACCTCTGTCCGCGCGCTTAACGCCCGTTCGGCATAATAAAGATCGTCGAGCAAGGGCGTCGCCCCCGCAGCACCCCGGTCCGCCAGCCCCACCGGACGGCGGCGGAACCGTTCGTCAAGCAGCACCACCGCGCCTGCGCCTTCTTCACCTTCGATCTTAAGACTGTTCACGCGATCGCGCTGTTCGGCCGGCATCGGCAAAGACAGAGCGACCCTCTCGTCGTCGGAAGCAAACATGGCTTCTCCGCGCGCCAGAACCCGCCCCGACGAATCCTGCGCCAACACCGCCACCGGCCCCGCATGGCCTCTATCGGCGCGCATCACGTTCGTTTCCAGAACCGGGCGGGACGGATCGGGTTGCGTCAGCAACCGGGCCGTCCCTCCTTCGGCGGGGACGACCAGTTCAAGCCGGCCCAACGCTTTCAACGCACGGCCAAACGCCGCCGCATCCGGACCATCCAGGCCATCGGACAGCCACACCACGCGCCAGGTGGGCAAAGCGGGCAAACCCGCCAGCGCGGCCAGCGCGGCGCGACGGTCCACAGCCCAAGGGTGCGGCGCCAAAGCGCCGATCGCCTGCCGGGCCTCGGAGGCGGCCATCAGCCGGGTGGCGGCCACGCCGCGTCCATCCGCCGGTTCCGCCGTGGGCAGGAGGACCACCGCGCGGCCCGCGCGCGCCGCCGCCTCGACCAGCCCCTCCATCGCGTCGCGACGCCGGGACCAGTCCTTGGCCGACGCCCAGCCATTGTCGAGCACGATCAGCACCGGACCATCGACCTTGGACGGCGTGGAATCGAGAACCGGCCCCGCCGCAGCCAGAATCGCCAGCGTGGCCAGAACCATCCTCAGCGCCATCAGCCAAAGCGGCGTCCGCGCCGGAGTCCCGCGCCGGACGGACAGGCCGGACAGAAGCCGAACGGCAGGGAAATCCTGGCGGCGCGGCGGCGGCGGCACCGCGCGCAGCAGCCACCACAAAAGCGGCAGCATCAGAAACGCGGCCAGCGCCCAGGGAGTGGTGAAGGAAAGACCCATCGCGTCAGATCCCCCCCACCGCGGCATGCAGCCTTATCAGCGCCGCCTGCGCCGCCTCGTCGGTCCGCGCGGCATCGACGGACCAGCCCAAATGCCGCGCCTGCCCGGCAAGCCGATCCTGCAACGCCGCCAACCGGGCGGTGTAAGCGTGGGCCAGATCCTCGGCGCGTTCGCTCCGATAGGCCGGTTCCCCTTCCAACCCGGAAAACAGCACCCGTCCTTGATAGGGAAAATCGATCTCGGCCGGATCGAGAATTTGAACCAGATGCCCTTTGGCTCCGCGCCCGGACAGCCCCTGCAACCAAGGATCGACATCATCCTCGGGCGACAGAAAATCGGAAAACAGCACCAGATGGCCACGCTCACGCGGAACCTCCCGGGGCGGGGCCTCGCCGTCAGCCGGAGCGGTCAACATCGCCGCCAGCCGGGCGATCCCGGCCCGATCCGAAACCGGCGTTTCGTCTTGTCCCAGAACGCCGACCCTCTCGCCCGCCTCGATCAGGAGGAAAGCGAGCGCCAGCGCGATCACATGGGCCCGCTGTTTTTTTTCAGGCAACCGCGTCACCGACCGCCAGCGCATCGACGCCGAATCATCAACCCATAACCAGACCGTCTCAGCCGCCGTCCATTCGTTCTCACGCACATAAAGCCGGTCGGATTTGCCCGATTGCCGCCAATCCACAGCCGCCGCCGGATCGCCCGGCCGATAGGGCCGGAATTGCCAGAAATCGTCTCCTGCCCCGCTCCGCCGCCGTCCATGCGCGCCTTCCCTTACCGCCGCCGCGACCCGTTCGGCCTCGGCCAACAGCGCCGGCAATCCCGCCGCCAGCGCTTCCGCGCGCTGGGTCAGACCGGGCCAGGGGCCTTTCATCGCCGCGCGGCGTCGATCATCTGGGCGATGACGTCAGGCAGGTCCACCCCCTCGGCGCGCGCGCCGAATCCCAGCGCCATACGGTGTTTAAGAACGGGTTCCGCCAACGCCGCGACATCGTCGCGCGACGGGATCAACCGGCCGTCGAGCAGCGCCCGGGCGCGCACCGCCAGCATCAGAGCCTGGGCCGCGCGCGGTCCCGGCCCCCAGGTGACATGGCGACGCACCAAAGGCAGATCGCTGTCCTCGGGCCGGCCCGAACGCACCAGGGTCAGAATGGCGTCCAGAACCGCCTCGCCCACCGGCAAGTGACGCACCAGCTTTTGCGCTGCCAGCAAATCGGCCGCGTCGAACACCGCGACGGGCGTTTCCTCGGCAGCGCCGGTGGTGGCGATCAGCATCGTCCGCTCGGCCTCGCGCGACGGGTAACCGACATCGATCCGCATCAAGAAACGGTCGAGCTGCGCTTCGGGCAGGGGATAGGTTCCTTCCTGCTCCAGCGGATTTTGCGTCGCCAGCACATGGAAGGGGCGCGGCAGGTCACGATAGACCCCCGCGACGCTGACCTCGCCTTCCTGCATCGCCTGCAGCAAGGCCGACTGGGTGCGCGGGCTGGCGCGGTTGATTTCGTCGGCCATCAGCAGTTGGCAGAAAACCGGTCCTTCGATGAAACGGAATTCCCGCCGTCCCGTCTCCCGTTCCTCCAGCACCTCGGAACCCAGAATGTCGGCCGGCATCAAATCCGGCGTGAACTGCACGCGTTTGGATTCCAGCCCGAGGATCGCGCTTAAGGTTCGGACCAGCCGGGTCTTGGCCAGCCCCGGCACACCGACCAACAGGGCGTGACCCCCGGCCAGCAGCGTGATAAGTGTCTGATCGACGATTTCACCCTGTCCGAACACGACCCGTCCGATCGATTCGCGCACCAGGGCGAGACGGCGCTTGAGGTCTTCCGCCTCCGCTACCACTTTTGAATCGAGGGGCTGGGATGGGTCGGCGGAAACGGACGCAGAAAAATCGGCGGTCAAATTCTTCGCTCCTCGAATGCATGGTCGTAATGGACGGGATAAGAGCGGCATGACGGAAAAACGCGCCGGAACCGAGGGACAGACCGGACAGGATCGCAAGGCCCGGATCGATCATGGTCCGCTGGGCATCCGAATCGCGCGGGACGGTCAATGGTTCTACCACGGCTCGCCGATCGCCCGCAAAGAGATGGTATGTCTGTTCGCGTCGATGCTGACCCGGCGCGAGGACGGCTCCTACTGGCTGATCGCCCCGTCGGAAGAAGGTTGGATCGAGGTCGAGGATGTTCCCTTTCTCGCCGTCGAAATATTCTCTTCCGGCAAGGGCCGGGCCAGAATGTTGAGTTTCCGCACCAATGTCGACGAGATCGTGCCCTTGGATGAGGACCACCCGTTGCGCATCGGCGACGGCGCGGCGGGAAGAACGCCCTATCTTCTCGTCCGCCCCGGCATCGAAGCCAGGCTGGCGCGCAGCGTTTATTATGAACTGGCCGAACTCGGGTCCGAAGAAATCATCGATGGACGGCCTTTGCACGGAGTCTGGAGCGCGGGCCGCTTCTTCCCCCTGGGTCCGTTTGAAGGAGAATGACGGACGTGACCGGACGTGAAATCGCACAAAAACTGGCCCGGGAAAGGGCTCAGGGCGAACATTCCGATGACGGCACCGACAGGCTGCTCGGGACGGGTGTGTCCTTCCCCGCTCCGGTTGACGTCAAAACCGGCCTGAAAAAGGCCGCTGTCCTGGTGCCGCTGGTTCTGCGCGACGCCGGACTGACCGTGCTGTTGACCCAGCGGACCGATCATCTGATTCATCATCCCGGACAAATCAGCTTCCCCGGCGGGCGCTGCGAGGATTCGGACAAGACCGCCACCGACGCCGCCTTGCGCGAAACCGCCGAGGAAATCGGCCTTGGGGCGGACAGGATCGAAGTGCTGGGCCGGCTGGACAATTACGTCACGATCACCGGATTTTGCGTCGTGCCGGTGGTGGGGCTGGTTCACCCGCCTTTCGCGCTGAAGCCAGATCCGTTCGAGGTTGCCGACATCTTTGAGGTACCGCTCGACTTCATTCTGGACGAAACCAACCATCGCCGAGATTTCCGCGTCACGCCCGCCGGCCAAAAACGCTATTATTACGCCATTCCCTACGGGGACCGGTATATCTGGGGGGCCACTGCGGGAATGCTGCTTAATCTCTGCCATGTGTTGAAGGAACCATGCGCATCCTGATCCAGTATGTCCTGCCCATCCTGCTGCCCACCTTTTTGTGGGTCGTATGGCTGGTCTGGCGTCAACACCGCGCCTCGGTCACCGGCGCGCCGCCGCCCGGCTGGGACAAGGTTCCCTGGAGCTGGCTCCTGATCGCGGGCGGTTTGCTCGCGCTGCTGGCAGCGGTGGGGGGCACTCTGGTTTCGGGTTATTCCAAGGAACAGTATCAGCCTGCCTATGTGGACGATCATGGCCAACTTGTTCCGGGGCGCTTCGACGACCGAAACGCCGGCGGACGATAAGACTTCCAACAAAAACCGGCCAGTCGGGCAGATTCCGCTCCGGGGTTGGTTGACCGCGCCCGCAACCCGGCGCGTCATCGACGCCCTGACCGCCCGGGGAACAGAGATGCGCTTCGTCGGCGGCTGCCTGCGCGACACGCTGCTGGGCCGCGAGACCGAGGATATCGACATCGCCACGCCGGAACCGCCCGAGGCGGTTATGGCCCTGCTTGAGGAAGCAGGGATCAAGGCCCTGCCGACCGGGATCGCTCATGGCACGGTCACGGCCATCGTCGAAGGACAGCGTTTCGAGATCACGACCTTGCGCCGGGACGTCGAAACCTTCGGACGACGCGCCCATGTGGCCTTCACCGACGATTGGCTGGAAGATGCGAAGCGGCGCGATTTCACCTTCAACGCCCTGTCGGCGACGCCCGACGGCCAGATCTTCGATCCCTTCAACGGCATCGCCGATCTGGCTTCGGGGTGGGTGCGTTTCATCGGCCGGGCAGAACAGCGCATCGACGAGGACGCCTTACGAATCCTGCGGTTCTTCCGTTTTTTCGCCTGGCTGGGCCATCCGCCGGTCGATGCCGACGCCCTGCAGGCCTGCCGTCTCAAGGCGGAAGCGTTAAGGACGCTGTCCGGCGAACGGATCTGGGGCGAAATGAAGAAGCTGCTCCGCGCCCCCGAACCGGCGGCGACCCTGGTCCTGATGCAGGGCGAACATATTCTGGCGCCGATCCTGCCCGAAGCCGGGAATTTCGGCGCCTTGCGTCAACTGACCTTCCTGGAGACGCGCGGGCTGGTTCGAGATTCCATCGCCGCCGATCCCTTGCGCCGTCTGGCGATCCTGATCGAAGGGGGGCGCGAAGCGGCGCGAGCCGTGGCTAAACGGTTCCGTTTGTCGAAACGTCAGGCCGACCGCCTGGCCGTTCTGGCCGACCCGCCCTGTTCCATAGATCCCGACCTGGATCTCCGCCAGGCCCGGCGTCTGCTGCACCAATTGGGTGCGGACCGCTTCCGCGACCTGCTGCTGATGAGTTGGGCGCGCCGCCGCGCCGCCGGCACCCGGCGCGAAATGACGCGCGAAAGCGGCGTCTGGCATGGGCTGCTCGATCACGCCGACGTTTGGACACCCCGCACTTTGCCCATCGGCGGCCGGGATCTGATCCTGCTGGGCCATGAACCCGGACCGTCCCTGGGCGCGCTGCTGGCGGCGCTGGAATCCTGGTGGATCGACGAGGATTTCCAACCCGACCGCGACAGGATTCTCAAAAAAGCCCACGACCTGACGCGGACGCCGTAACGGGTCGCGCTTGCCGAAATAGGTCGGGCGCGGTAATGAGTGCGCCATCATGAAATCACTTTGTGTCTTTTGCGGCTCCAGCGCCGGCCGGGAAAGCGGCTTCATCGCCGCGGCGCGCGATCTGGGCCGCTTGATGGCCGAACGCGACATCACACTGGTTTTCGGCGGCGGCTCGATCGGCATCATGGGCGCCCTCGCCGACGCCGTGCTCGCGGCGAAAGGCCGCGCCATCGGGGTCATCCCCCAGATGCTGTGGGACAAGGAAGTCGGTCATCGCGGGCTGACCTCGATGCTGGTCGTCGAGACCATGCATGACCGCAAAGCCAGAATGGCCGAGCTGTCCGACGCCTTTGCGGTGCTGCCGGGCGGATTGGGCACGCTGGAAGAATTCTTCGAGATCTGGACCTGGGCCCAACTCGGCATTCACGCCAAACCCTTCGGCGTACTGAATGTCGACGGTTTCTACGACCCCTTGCTGAATGCGGTCGATTCCATGGCGGCGCACGGCTTCATCCGCCCCGAACATCGCCGGATGGTCCAGGTCGCGAACCAGCCCCAGGCGCTGCTGGACAAGCTCGATACTTATGTCCCCGCGCCGGCCATCGTCAAATGGGCCGGAACGCTGAAGGCCTGACGGCCCGTCAGGAATCGTCTCCGTCCGGATCGGATTCCAGCACCCGCACGGCAAGAGCGCGGGAAAAGCCCGCGCGCCCCATCGCCGCCATCTCGCGCACCCGCCGCGTCTCATCCGCCGCGCCGATCCGCCAGGGTCCCAGACGGCGGCGGCGGGCAAAGGCGCAGGCGGCCTCCCAATCGGCGTCTCCTCCTTCCTCGGCCCGCTCGGTGGCAAGATCGGCGACAATCTCTGCTGCCATCCCGCGTTCGATTCCGCGCGCGGCCAAACGGTAGAGGAGCATCGCCGGCGCGACCCCGCGATCCAGCAGATTGCGCGCCAGCGCCCGGCCATAGCGGTCATCGTCGAGCAATCCGGCGTCGGTCAGACGCCCCAACAGATCGGCGATCGCCGCTTCCGCCCGATCCGGATCGAACGCGTCGCCCAGCATGCGGCGCAATTTCCGCAGCAATACCTGACGCACCCCCGCCCGGGACGCGGGAAATCGTTCCAGATAGGCCATCGCCGCCCTTTCCAAACGGCGGCGATCGATCGTTTCTTCCCCGGGGGACTTGTCCATGCCCCGATCATAGCGCACATTCACCCTCGATATGTCCGCTATCGCACCCTCCGCCGCGCCGCAAACGCCCCGTTCCGTCAACGGGCTGGGCCTCATGACCCTGACCCTTCGCGAGATTCGCCGCTTCCTCAAGGTCTATGTTCAGACCGTCCTCGCCCCCGTGGCGACCACGCTGATTTTCCTGGCGGTCTTCGTCCTGGCGATGGGCGATTCCATGGCGCGGACATTGGTCGACGGCCTTCCCTTTCCCGTTTTCCTGGCCCCCGGCCTGATCATGATGGCGATGGCCCAGAACGCCTTCGCCAACACCTCCTCCTCGCTGGTCATCGCCAAGATCCAGGGCAATATCGTCGATGTTCTGATGGCGCCCCTGTCGGCGGCGGAACTATCCATCGCCTACACCTTGGGCGGCGTCGTCCGTGGGCTGGTCGTGGGGCTGGCGGTCTCGCTCGCCATGCTGCCCTTTGTGCCGCTTCAGATTCACAGCATAGCCGCCATTCTGTTTTACGCCGTCATGGCCTCGGCGATGCTGTCGCTGCTGGGGGTAGCGGGCGGTATCTGGGCGGATAAATTCGACCATATCGCCGCTGTGACCAATTTCATCGTCACACCGCTTTCCTTTCTATCGGGCACCTTCTATTCGATCGAAAGGCTGCCCGATTCCTTGCGTTTCCTGGCTCATATCAATCCGTTCTTCTACATGATCGACGGATTCCGCTTCGGCTTCACCGGCCATGCCGACGCCAGCCTCCTATCCGGCGGATTGCTGCTCGCCGGCTGTAACCTGGGATTGGGATGGCTGGTTTGGAGCATGTTCCGCTCGGGCTATAAGCTCAAAGCGTAGGCATCAGCCGAGGGGCTGCCTTCCCGTTCGCCACGAGGCGTTGACATTCTTGCAAAAGACTCAGATAGTCTCTCGCTTTCCATGAGAAGCGGAGCGGCGTCATACCGCCCCCAATCCGTTGCCTTCAAGGAGAGCTCCCGTGATTTCTGCCGTCCTTCCGACTTACGCCCGCGCCGATATTTCGTTCGAGAGGGGTGAAGGCGTACGCCTGTTCACGGCGGACGGACGACGTTATCTGGATTTCGGCGCAGGCGTCGCGGTCAACGCATTGGGGCACGCTCATCCTCATCTGGTCGCCGCGCTGAAGCGTCAGGCCGAGAAGCTGTGGCATTGCTCGAACATCTACCGGGTCGACGGCCAGGAAAAGGTCGCGGCGCGGCTGGTCGCCAACAGCTTTGCCGACACCATGTTTTTCTGCAATTCGGGCGCGGAAGCGATCGAGGGCGCGATCAAGATGATGCGCCATTACCATTACGCCGCCGGCAGACCCGAACGGAACCGCATCATCACCGCCGTTGATTCCTTCCACGGCCGCACCATCGCCACCATTTCGGCCGCCGGGCAGGAAAAGCTGGTCAAAGGCTTCGCGCCGCTCCTGGACGGGTTCGACCGGGTTCCTTTCGGCGATCTCGACGCGGTCCGGGCCGCGATCACGCCGGCCACCGCCGGCATTCTGGTCGAACCGATCCAGGGCGAAAGCGGCGTGCAGACCGCCCCTCGGGGCTATCTGGCCGGGCTGCGCCGGATCGCCGACGAGCATGGCATCCTGCTCGCCCTTGACGAGGTGCAGACCGGCAATGGCCGCACCGGCAAGCTTTACGCCCATGAATGGGACGGCATCACGCCCGACATCATGGCCACGGCCAAGGGCTTGGGCGGCGGGTTCCCGCTGGGCGCGTTCATGGCCACCGAAAAGGCGGCCCAGGGCATGACGGCGGGCACGCACGGTTCCACCTTCGGCGGCAACCCGCTGGCGATGGCTGTGGCCGACGCCGTGCTCGACGTGCTCCTGAGCGACGGATTCCTCGACCATGTGGCGGCGATGGGTGCGGTTCTGACCCAAACGCTCGACGCGCTGGTCGCCAAACATCCGGATAAGATCGAGGAGCGGCGCGGCCTGGGCCTGATGCAGGGATTGAAATGCCGCGTCTCCAACGCGGATCTTCAGGCGGCGCTCATGAAAAAGGGCCTGCTGCTGATCGGTGCCGGCAACAATGTGCTGCGCATCCTGCCTCCGCTCATCGTGACCGCCCCGGACATCGCCGAGGCCGGCCGCATCCTGGATGAAACCCTTGGGGAAATGACGGCCTGATAAGATGACACCGCGCCACTTCATCGATCTCGACCAGTTCGACACCCAAACCCTGCGGCACATCCTCGATTTGGGCAAAGCCTATAAATCGGGCCGCATCCCGCGCGATGAGCGCCTCGCTTCGGGTCTGATCCTGGCCGCGATCTTCGAGAAACCCTCGACTCGCACCCGGGTATCCTTTGAAACCGGATTCCGCCAGTTGGGCGGGGACGTCATCGTGCTGACCCAGCACGACACCCAGTTGGGCCGGGGCGAGACCGTCGCCGACACCGCCCGGGTGCTGTCGCGCTATATCGACATGATCATGATCCGCACCGACGACCCGGCCAAGCTGACCGACCTGACCACCTATGCCAGCGTGCCGGTCATCAATGGCCTGACCGACCGGTCGCATCCCTGCCAGGTGATGGCCGACATCATGACTTTCGAGGAACATCGCGGTCCGCTTGAAGGCCGCGTGATCGCCTGGTGCGGCGACGGCAATAATGTCGCCAACAGCTGGATTCACGCCTCGGCCCATTTCGGCTGCACCATGCGCCTGGCCTGCCCGAACGGCCTGGAGCCGTCCGCCTCGGCCCTGGCCTGGGCGCGCGGCAAGGGTGCGCGGATCGAGCTGATGACCGATCCGGTGGAAGCCGTGACCGGTGCGGATTGCGTGATGACCGACACCTGGGTGTCGATGGGGTTCAAGGACGAGAACCGCAGCGCCCTGCTGGCGGGCTATCAGGTCAACGAGGCTTTGATGGCCAAGGCCAAGCCGGACGCTCTCTTCATGCATTGCCTGCCCGCCCATCGCGGCGAAGAGGTGACGGACGCCGTCATCGACGGTCCGCAATCGGTCGTTTGGGACGAGGCGGAAAACCGGCTGCACGCACAGAAAGGGGTCATGGCCTGGTGCCTGTCGTGACCGACACAGGCGCCGACCTTTTACTTCCCTTCCAGATCGAAGCCGGTTCCGTGCGGGGCCGGCTGGTCCGGCTTGGCCCGGCTCTGGACGCCGCCGTCGGCGTTCACGACTTGCCGGTTCCCGTCGGCGCCCGTCTGGCGGAAACCGTGGTCTTGGGCGGCGCTTTGGCCGGGGCGCTGAAATATGACGGCGTCTTCACCCTGCAGATTCAGGCCGAAGGCGCCATTCCGCTGCTGGTCGCGGACGTCACCAGCGACGGCGATCTGCGCGCCTATGCCCGTTTCGACGATGGCCGTCTGACGGAAGCCCGGGCAAGGGACGACCTGGCGCCGGTACCCCGTTATTTCGGCAAAGGCTATCTGGCCTTCACCGTCGATCAAGGCCCCGACACCGAACGCTATCAGGGATTGGTGGCTTTGGACGGGGAGACATTGAGCGTCTGCACCGAATCCTATCTGTCCCAGTCGGAGCAATTGGCCTCGGCCGTCGTCACCGCCGTCGCACCACCCGGAAACGGCCGGGGATGGCGGGCGGTGGCGCTGATCATCCAGCGCATGCCCCAGGGGCCGGCAAGCCCGATCCTGACGGCGGAAACAGCGGAAGAAGACTGGAACCGCGCCGTCATCTTGATGAAGAGCGTGCAGAATTCCGAATTGCTCGATCCCGATCTACCCCCTGAAACGCTGCTGCGCCGCCTGTTCCACGCCGAAGGACTGATCCTGCACGAACCGCGCGCCTTGCAGGCGCGCTGCCGCTGTTCGGAAGAACGGGTGCGAACCACCCTGCGCTCGTTCGCCAAAACCAATCTCGACGGCATGAAGGACGAAGACGGCGTCATCGCCGTCACTTGTGAGTTCTGCAAGGCGCGTTATATTTTTACCGACCGGGATTTGGAACCGAACGCCCCTTAAAACCAAACCCCAGTGCATCGGACCCCTAGCGGTTCCGAGGCTTCATCCGGCCCACCCTTGCCGAGACGAGACGCCATCATGATCGCCCGCCGCTTACATTTCCTGGCCCTCGGCCTGCTCCTCGCCCTGGCCGCCTGCACGACCAACCCGCCCACGCGGCATCTGCCCGAGATGACGTTTAGCAATCTGCAACCGATTCAGCTCGATGTCGGTCGGATCGAAATCGTTTCCGAATATCAGCCGCCGGGCCGCGCGCCGCATATCGAGGCGGAGATGCCGGTCGCGCCCGACAACGCCGTCCGCCGCTGGGTCCAGGATCGGCTGCGCCCGGTCGGACGCGAAGGCACCGTCCGCGTCGTGATCCGTGACGCCCAGGCGACGGAAACACCGCTGGCCACCAGCAACAGCCTGTTCACCCGTGAACAGGCTGCGCGCATCGACATGTCGGTCGATGTCGCCATCCAGGTCCTTGATGAACGCCAGTTCGTCGTCGCCGAAGCCACCGGTCGCGCAGCGCGCAGCCGCACTTTGCCCGAGGGAATCAAGCTGAACGCGCGCGACCAGATCCTTTACGACATGGTCGAAGGCATGATGAAGCGCTTCAATGACGAGATCGATCCCGGCATCCGTTCCAGCCTTAGCAGCTATATCGTCTATTAGGCCCTGACCCGCCATTCATGGGATCGAAAGAGATAAAAACCCGCCTGCTAGGCGCAATCGGGCTGGCGGCGATTCTGACGGCCTGTTCCGATGTGCGCGAAACGCTGCCCGCCCGCGCCGCTTCGGAACAATTGCTGCTGTCCGTCGCCGCCGACCGGGCCGCCGAGGCCCTCGGCGAGGCACTTCCTCCGGGACACAGCATCTTTCTGGACAGCAGTTATTTCGACGCTCTGGACGGCAAATACGCCATCGCCTCCATCCGCGACAGCATCCTGCGCCATGGCGGACGTCTGACCGCCGACCGCAAGACTGCGGACATGGTCGTCGAAATCCGGTCCGGCGCATTATCGATCGACAAACGGAATACGCTGATCGGTATCCCCAGCCTCACGCTGCCGGTCCCGCTCACGCCCCAAACCTCGACGCCCGAAATCGCCTTTTATAAAAACATCACCGCTGAAGGCGTAGCCAAATTCGCCGCCATCGCTTACGACAGCAAAGAGGGCAATATGCTGGCTTCGACCGGCCCGCTTTACGGCCTGTCGCATCACTCCGAGCGACAGATGCTCTTCTTCCTGTCCTGGACCAGCAGCGACATCAAGCATGAAGAGGCCGACAGGGCAGCTTTTTCCGCCGATGAACTGATCCCTTTCGACTCCTCGGCGGAAGTCGCCGAGAAAACGCCGGATGAAACGGAATCAGTTGTCCCAGAAGGCTCGGGCGAACAGAACCAGGATCATCAGCATCTCCAGCCGGCCGAAAAGCATTCCGGCGGCGAGTAGGACCTTGCCCGCTTCAGGCAGTTCGGCATAGCTGCCGAGCGGGATGCCGGCCTGCATCAGACCCGGACCAAGATTGGCCAGCGCCGAAACGGCCATGGAAAGCGCCGTCGCGGCGTCGAGCCCCAGCAGCGCCAGCATCAAGGCCAAACCGATCAACGACAGAATAGCGACGAACAGATAGCCGAGAACGGAATCCGTCACCCGGTCAGGGACCGATCGCCCGTCATATTTCAGCGACGAAATGGCGTTGGGCCGCAAGAGCCGCGCCATCATATGACGGGTGGCGGCGAACAGGATGCGCACCCTGAACAGCTTGAACCCGCCGGCGGTCGATCCGGCGCAGCCCCCTGCGAAAGCCAGCAGGAACAGAAGCAGAATCGGGAACCCGCCCGCGATGGCGAATCCGTGCGGCGCGTAGCCCGTGCCGGTGATTGCGCTGATTGCGGCGAACAACCCCTGGCGGATGGCATTGCCCGGCGTCGATTGGCCCACCGCCGCCAGCCATGCGGATAGGATCAGCGCCGCCGACAAAATGACGCCGACATAGAAACGAAGCTGCGAATCCGAACCGGCCTCGGCCCAGCGCCGCCGCGCCAGATTGAGAAAAACGATGAACGGAGCGCCGCCGACGGCCATGCCCATCAGAATCACCCATTCGAGCGCAGGCGTGCCTAGAACGCCGAATCCACCGTCAGAGGTCGAAAAACCGCCGCAGGATATCGTGCTCATGGCGTAGAGCAGCGCCTGAAACCAATCCATACCGGCCAAGCGCAACGCCAGGACCAGGATCGCGGACAGCACCGCATAAAGCCCGATCAGATGCGCCGCGACCTTGACCGCCCTCGGCACGACGCGCGGAGACGACAGGGCCGTTTCCAGACGGAAAAGCTCCATTCCACCGATATTCAGGGGCGGCAAGACCATCACGGCGACAATCAGAATGCCTGCCCCGCCGATCCATTGCAGCATGGAACGCCACAAGAGAAGTCCGGGGGACAAACCGTTCAGACCGTGCAGCACACTCGATCCCGTCGCCGTCACCCCGCTGGTCGCCTCGAACACCGCATCGGCGAAGGACAGATCCCGTTCGGAAAAAGCGAAGGGAAGCGATGCGGCCAACGCCGCCGCCACCCAAATGCACAAGGTCAGCAAAAAGACCTGCCGATTGCCGAATCCGGTGATGGGGGCGTGGCTGGACAGGGCCAGAAGCAGTCCCAGAAAGGCGCTTGCCGCCGCCGCCGCCAGGAACACCCGCCCATCGGGATGCCCCGACAGAAAATCGACCAGGGCCGGCACCAGCATGGCCGCAGCCAGAAGCGTCAGCACGATTCCGGTAATAAAGACGATCGGGCGGATGTCGAAGGGCATCGCGTCACATTCCCCGGACGGAGAGTGCCGATCGCCTCGCGGCGCGATCCGGCGGGATCAAGGGCAAGAGGGCATCCTCATCGACCGGCCATCCCGATCACATATCCGGCGCACTGCCGGACATGTGACCAATCAGCCCCATGAATTCGCGCCGGGTCGACGCATCCTCGCGGAACGCGCCCAGCATGTGGCTGGTGACCATGGTCACGCCCGTTTTGCGTACGCCGCGCGTGGTCATGCAGTGATGCGTGGCCGAAATCACCACCGCGACGCCGCGCGGATGCAGCACCTCTTGCAGGGTATTGGCGATCTGCGCCGTCATCTTTTCCTGAATCTGCAGCCGCCGCGCATAGATTTCGACGATCCGGGCCAGTTTCGAGATGCCGACGACCCGGCTGCCCGGCAGATACGCCACATGAGCGCGGCCGATGATCGGCAGCATGTGATGCTCGCAATGGCTTTCCACCCGGATGTCGCGCAGCAACACCATTTCGTCATAACCGTCGGTTTCCTCGAAGGTGCGGCGCAGCACCTCCGCCGGATCGTCGCCATAACCCGAGAAGAATTCTTCATAGGCGCGCACCACCCGGGCCGGCGTATCGATCAGCCCTTCGCGCGCCGGATCGTCGCCTGTCCAACGGATCAGCGTCCGGACGGCTTCTTCGGCTTCCGAACGGCTGGGACGTGTGGCGTTTGCGCTTTCGGATGGACGGTTCGGGTCGGTTGAAGACACTGAAAATCCTCCTTAAATCCTGTCCCTCTGGGGGGCAGCCGTCAATTCGGGCGCGCAGCGCCCATGGGACTGTCCAGCGAGAAAGCCGGAATGACGACGGCGAACCTCTCGCCCGCGCCGGTCTTCATCCCGTAACTGCCCATCATGATGCCGGACGAGGTCTTGAGCGGCGCACCGCTTGCATATTCATAACAGCTTCCGGGGGGCAGCACCGGCTGTTTGCCGACCACCCCCTTGCCCCGGACTTCCTGGACATGACCGGCGGCATC
>Ga0265295_1003218_pt1 | contig 24277 bp, 17 predicted proteins | sample Munlansysbiofilm_FD_192503 | JGI IMG/M metagenome (GOLD analysis project Ga0265295, IMG submission 192503) | Leachate microbial communities from a municipal landfill in Southern Ontario, Canada - Methane capture system biofilm | ecosystem: Engineered > Solid waste > Landfill > Unclassified ... | reverse complement strand
AATTAATCTTCAACTCGCAACTGCAATAAGAGAAGACATATTGTTAGGCGAAACCAGAGCATTAAGTGGAATAAACTATATGTATGAAGATTACCAAATTGAAGAACTTTATCGTCCAGAAGAAATTGCTAACACTCAAGTTCTTGCCGCTAAAATCGACTTTAATCTTAATTTAAAACGCGGCGTTCTTCTTTCCTTTCCGACTCCACAAGGTCTTGCGGCGATAGACTATCTTAAATCACTATGTGATGAAGCAATCACACGCTTAGGACTAAACAATACAGTTTACCGAGAACGGCTAAAATTTGAATTAAAAGTTATAGATGATATGGGTTATAACGACTATTTTCTCATTGTTTATGACTATGTAAAATTTGCGAAAAATCAGGGGATTTTAGTCGGTCCTGGCCGTGGAAGTGCGGCCGGTTCACTTGTTGCTTATCTCTTAGATATCACGACGATCGATCCGCTAAAATACGACCTTCTTTTTGAACGGTTTTTAAATCCCGCTCGTCAAACAATGCCAGATATTGATATTGATTTCATGGACATCCGCCGCGATGAAGTTGTTAGCTATTTAAAAGAAAAGTATGGGACAGATCGTGTCAGTAATATCGTAACTTTTCAAACCAATGCTGCTCGTCAATCTATTCGCGACATTGGCCGTATTTATGAAATTGATAGTCTTCATATAAGTTTGCTGACCAAAGCACTCGGTAATTCTCTTTCTAATTTACGCGATTCCTACCGTAATATTCAGAGTTTTAAAAAGCAAGTAGATGATGATAAATTTTATCTAGAAATTGTTGCTTTAGCGGCAAAAATTGAGGGTTTCCCGCGACAAACGGGCATGCATGCAGCCGGACTAATTTTAAATAATGAATCGTTAGTTAAGGCACTGCCAACGTTTACAAACAATGAGATCAAGATGACGCAATATGAGATGCAATATCTTGAAGAACAAGGTTTCCTGAAAATGGATATCTTAGGTCTTACAAATTTGACGAGTATCGAAAGATGCTTAAGACTTATTAAAGAATTTAAAGGTGTCGACTTAAAATATGAAGATATACCTTTTGATGATGAAAAGGTATATAACCTGATTGCTAGTGGTAAAACGATGGGCATCTTCCAGTTAGAAAGTACGGGTATGCTTAGAGCAATCCGGCAAATAAACCCAAGTGATTTTAATGATATTGTTGCAGTTCTCGCACTATTTAGACCAGGACCAATGGAGAATATTCCAGCCTACGCCAAGAGAAAAGCAAGTGGCGAGAAAATCATTTATTTAAACGAAGATTTTAAGAAAATCCTTGATCCAACATATGGAATCCTCGTCTATCAAGAGCAAATTATGCAACTTGTGCGCTTAATGGCAGGATTTAGCTATGCTGAAGCAGACATGTTTAGGCGAGCAATCAGTAAAAAAGATGAGAAACAACTTGTTCGTTTGGAAAAAGACTTTATCAATGGAGCCCTAAAAAACAATTACAAACTTGAAGATGCCAAGCGGATATTTGATGATATTCATAAATTTGCGGACTATGGATTTAATAAGTCTCATAGCGTCGCTTACGCGAAACTTGCCTGTCAAATGGCGTATTTAAAAGTGTATTATCCGTTAGAGTTTTATGCGGCAATTTTGGATAAAACGACGAGTAATGACGCTAAATTCCCCCAAATTGTTGCAGAGATGAAAGCAAGTGAATTAGCCCTTCTTTTACCTAGTATTAATGAATCGGAAATTAATTTTACTCCTACTGCCCATGAATTAAGATTGCCTCTTAGTATAATTAAAGGAATTAGTAATGATAAAGCCCGTCGTTTTATTGATGAACGCCGGAAAAACGGACGTTTCACCAGCCTAGAAAATCTTTTAACGAGAGCTAATTATTTTGAGGTTAGCAAAAGTGATTTACGGCTCTTAGCGGAAGCCGGAGCCCTAGATGAGTTCAATTATTCTCGTCGCACATTGCTAGAGCAAATTGATAATCTTGATTTATACAAAAACTTTGGTCTTGAAAGCGAACTAAGTTTCCTTTCGCCGATTATCATTGAGAATATCCCTGATGATAAAGGTGCTAAAATTCGACGTGAAATCGAGTTAGTCGGCCTTGCAATTAGTGATAACCCCCTTAAATATTTAGGAACTATCGTCACTGAGTTAAAATTAACCCTGATTAAAGACATGGACGAAGCTAGTCCGAGAATTTATGGCTATATTAAAGCAATCAAACAAATTAAGACGAAAAAAGGCGATCAAATGGCCTTTGTTACTCTTAATGATTATCAGGATGAAATTGATATCACGCTCTTCCCTGAAACTTACGCACGCCACTTTAAAGACTTAAATGAAAACGCGATGATTGGTGTGACCGGTAGATTTCAAATAAGAGATGATCGTCCCCAAATTATCGCCGATCAAATATATAAACTCGAGGAAAATTAAATGAAAAAACTAATTATTATTGACGGAAATTCGCTTTTATTCCGCGCCTATTATGCAACGATTGATTATCGTAATCCTGATAACATTATGAAAACGTCGACCGGAATTTACACTAATGCTATTTTTGCTTTTAGTAATATGATTAGCAAAATACTAGCAGGCCTTAATGATGATGAACATATTTTTGTCGCCTTTGATACGGGCGCAAAAACATTTAGACATCTTGATGATGATACTTATAAGGCTAACCGTAAACCAGCCCCTGAACCACTTGTCGTCCAGTTCCCGATTGCGCGAGAATTTCTCAATGCTCTTAACATCTTTACCTTCGAACTAAATGGTTACGAAGCCGATGATCTGGCCGGGACGCTGGCTAAAGTCGCCGAGACACAAGATTATCAAATTGAAATATATACGAGTGACCGGGATTATCTGCAGTTAATTAGCTCGCAAACAACCATCAAAATCATTAAAAAAGGTATGAGTGATATTATAGATTTTACACCCGAATTGATGCTTAGTGAATACGGGTTTGGCCCAGAATTCATGGTAGATTATAAGGCACTTGTTGGCGATAATAGCGACAACATTAAGGGGGTCCCTGGTGTTGGTGATAAAACTGCGAAACGTTTAATTTTAGAGTACGGACACTTAGAAGAGATCTTAGCTAATAGTCCTAACATTAAAGGTAAATTAGGTGAATCACTCACAGAGAATGCTGATATCGGCCGCCATGCTTTAGAACAAGCAACAATCAAACTAGATGTCCCATTACCTTTTAAAGTTAAGGATACTAAGTATCCTGGATATGATTATAACGAGGCAGTAAAATTCGCCGCTAAATATGAACTTAGAACATTTCTTTCACGACTTAAGCCTTCGCAAAGTAAAACTGTTCAACAAGAAGAAATCGACTTTAAGGTCGTAACTTCAAGTAAAGACTTAGTGTTTTCCGATACATTATCCTTTTCTTTTACCTTAACCGACGAAAATTACTATCAAAGTGATTTTTTAGGAATGGCCTTTAGCCTCGGTAAAGATAATTATTATATTAGTAAGGATAATCTCCTGCAAGACAAGCAACTTCTAAAATTGTTAAAAGATCCAAAAATCAAAAAATATACCTATGATTATAAGAAACAAAAAGTCGCCTTAAACAAATTTAATGTTGGCGTCGAGGGTTTATATTTCGATCTACTTTTAACAGCATATTTACTTGATTCAAACCTTAAGGATGAACCATCATTTGTTTTTGATTTCTTCAACATTCCCCTTCAAATTGATAAAAACACAGAGCCACAATTAATCTCCGCCCATCTTGCCTATTATAGTTATGAACTTTCGAGTGCGATTATTAATCGCCTTAAAGGCATTGATGCACTAAAGATTTACTTAGATATCGAACTTCCCCTTAATAATGTCCTGGCTAAGATGGAAATTGAAGGCTTCCCTCTTCAACAAAAGGCCCTTGAAGATATCTCACTCGATTTTAAAGCGAAACTAGAAACATTAACCCGGGAAATTTATCAATTTGCCGGTCATGAGTTTAATATTAACTCACCTCAACAGGTTGCAGTCATTCTTTACGATGAATTGCAACTTAAGGAAAATCGTAAACGCTCTACTTCCGTTCAACATTTAGAAGTACTTGTTGATCATCACCCTATTATTAGTCGGATTTTGGAATACCGTAAGTACGCTAAATTAATGTCGACGTATGTTGAAGGCTTAATCGGTAATTTATATGACGACAAAAAATTACATTGTCAGTTTAATCAGGCCCTCACGACGACCGGGCGTCTTTCTAGTAGTAATCCGAATATGCAAAACATTTCGATTCGTGATGAAGATGGTCGCGAAATTAGAAAAGCATTTTATTACGATGATGATGAATACGAAATTCTCTCGCTTGACTATGCTCAAATTGAATTACGAATTCTGGCAAGTGTGGCGAAATGCAAACCATTAATCAAAATTTTCAATGAGGGTTATGATATTCACCAAGCAACCGCCGATGCTATTTTTGGTCCCTTAGCCCAAGAAAGCGGAGCGAGAAGAAAAGCGAAAGCCGTCAACTTTGGCATTGTTTATGGAATCAGTGATTGGGGATTAAGCGAACAATTAGATATAAATCCTAAAGAAGCTCGCGAAATAATCGCGAAATTCTATGCTACTTATCCGGAAATTGCGGTGTATCGCGAGAGTATTATCGATAGTGTTAGTAAAAAGAGTTATGTGACGACTTTATCTGGTCGACGCCGTTATCTTGGTGAAATCAATAATGAGAAATATCAAGTGCGGGAATTTGCTAAACGGGCTGCGACGAACGCCCCTATTCAAGGCACAGCCGCAGATCTGATAAAAATCGCAATGATTAGAGTCGATGAATATTTAACAACAAACAACTTAAAGAGCGCTTTAGTTCTTCAAATTCATGATGAGCTCGTTTTTAAAGTGCACAAAGATGAAAAAACTGATGTAATCAAAAACGTTAAAGCATTAATGGAAAATGCTCTCCCTTTAGATGTTAAAATGCATGTAGAATACCAAGCCGGAAAAACTTGGTTTGATGCAAAATAGGAGCACTTATGCCAGAATTACCAGAGGTTGAAACCGTCCGTCTAGTCTTATCTCCTGTTATCAAAAATCAAACAATTACCGAAATTGAAATCCTTAAAGAACGGATTATTGTCAGTGATTTGGCAACATTTAAAAAAAACCTAATGGGTGCAACTTTTTCACATATTGATCGTATTGGCAAATATTTAATTTTCTTTTTTAAAAATGACCTTGTCTTAGTTTCACATCTAAGGATGGAAGGCAAATACATCGAAATATTGCCAGGCGAAGATATTTCACGATTTGCCCGTGTGATTTTTACACTCGCTGATGGCAGAAGACTTTGTTATGATGATTCACGTCAATTTGGGACGATGCAGTTAACAACGCGCCAAGAATATTTGAAACTTCCCGGCTTAACTAAGCTTGGGCCAGAACCCTTCACCGCTAATGCTAAAGATGTTTATAATCGTCTGCAAAAAACAACGAGACCAATCAAGGAAGCCTTACTTGATCAAACAATCATGACGGGTTTAGGCAATATTTATGTCGATGAGATTTTATTCCTATCTAAACTTCATCCTGAATTTCCTTCTAATCTCGTCAGTGCCTTAAAGGTCAAGGAAATAATTGCCCACGCAATTGGCGTGTTAAATAAAGCAATTGAAGCTGGGGGCTCGACGATTAGAAGCTATCATGCCGGTAAAGGAATTACCGGGGATTTTCAAAGCCACTTAAACGCCTATGGACGTGAGGGAGAGCCTTGCTTTGTCTGTGGTCAAAAGATGAAAAAGATATTCGTGGGTGGACGCGGCTCAACTTACTGCCCGCAATGTCAAAGAAACAGCCAAGTCCCGCTGACAATTGCGATTACTGGGTTAATTGGTGCCGGTAAGTCTACGGTCGGAAATTACCTTAAAACCAAGGGCTATCGAGTTATTGATAGCGACGCAATCGTTAGTGAACTTTACCAAGATTTAGCAATAACACGCGGTTTAGAAAAAGCACTCGCTACCCCCTTACATCACGAACAAAGATTTGAACGAGGTTTACTTAAAGATGCAATAATTCGAGATGAAAAAATGCTTAAAAAACTTGAAAATTATATTCATCCACTAGTTAAGACAAAAGTTCAAAACATCATTAAAAACAGCCATGATAAAGTGATTTTCTTCGAAGTTCCCCTTGTGTTTTCCCATAAAATAAATGAGCTCTTCAATTATATAATTGGCATTGAAACTGATAAAGCAACGCAAGACCGTTTTCTTACTAAACGGGCAAAACTTGTGATTGTAAGTCCTGATCAACAATATTTGAAACACCGCCCAAAATTAGACAGAATCATTATTAATAATGGGCCAATAAAAAAACTTTACCAGGACGTTGATAAAGTTTTAAATGATTTAAGTTTATAAATATTTATTCGTAAATTTTAGCTCCAACCAATTGGATGGGGCTTTTTATATTGTCACGAATTATATCAATTAACTGACCTGCTCTTACTTGATTGTTTTTACCACTTCTGTGTAGTTCCGTTAATTGATCGAGGCCAATATTGCTGAGAATAATTGTAGTTTTGCCTTGCGAATCACGACTGCTTAATAGTGGCATTGTAATTGCACTGCGGACTAGTTCGCTTAGTTCTTCATTACCAAAATGATTAAGAACCAAATAATCGACGCCACTTAAAACACTAACAACACGGTCAACACTTGCCCGATTAGCAAAATAATCCACCATATTTTCGCTAACTAAATTAGGAAAATCGACAAAAGCAAAGGTTGCGAGTGGATTAGCGATTGCAATCTCATTGAGGGCGGAAACGACCATAAAGGCCTTGCCTCTACCACTTGGTCCAAATCCATATAACCAGTTTTTTTCACCTTTAATAATTGCTAAAAGTTCAGTAAGAAATACTGCACGATTTCGTTGCACATCAACATTACTAATTCGATTGTTTATCCAATTAGCGGGAAAGTCACTGTAGATGTAGCGACCACGCATTTGATCAACTTTAAGTTGATGAGGGCATTGGCCTAATTGACGAGCAACTTTACTTCCATCATAAAAAATTTCAACAATTTGGGTTCCACAAGGCTTATCACCATGAATCTTATGAAAAGCATCGCATTCAAGGTGTGTGCTTTCAAAATCTAAAATATTACCTAAATTCCCATCAACTAATTCAGAAAGAATTCCCCGCTTTTCGAGCTCTGATAAGAGTTTTTTATCATTTAAAACTCGCTTTAACTCTTGGCGGTAAAGTTGATCAACGTCACTAAGATTTATTTCATCAATAATAGGGTTGATTCCGCGTTTATTATCCTTGGACATTGCTTAACTCCTTTAGTAATTTCTTATATTCATCATCGTCAAGTTCTTCGCTTGCTTGATCGTTTGCCGCTACAGTCTTCGTCGGAGTAACTTTAGTTTTGGCGGTTGGCTTACGCGCGTCTTTGGGTGCTTCTAAGTAGTTAATGGCATCAACCGCATATTCGATTTTTGAACGTGATAAAGTTGCGGCAATCTTTTCAACGTATGCGGTTGGTAATTGCATGTCCTTGGTGTTCAAAACATAGTAGACCAAGGCGTTAATTACGCCGTTTCTCAGATTGTGATCGCTACTTAGGCGGAGTAAAAGGCTGATTTCACTATCAGGAACGACCGCTTCTTTATTAAAAGATGCGAGAAAGTCGAGGCTTGCTTCAACTTCCATGCGATTAATTAAGCGGGCTTTTTCACTATCATTACTTAACATATTAAGCGGCAGGAGTTTTTTAGGTTTAGCAATATGTTTATAACGAGCGATTTCTTTAAGATTGCGGGTCACATAATCATAGTTAATTCTTTGCCCAAGCGGTAAGTCCGCGCTATAGCCTTCAGCAATTTGTTTGGCCATCGTTTCTTCGTTAAATGAATAAACCATCGTTAAACTAACAATACGTTTATAATCATCATTTACAAGTGCTTTATCGGCAATTATTTGATAGTTTTTGCGCAAAAAATCCTTAAATAACGCAAGATTAAAAGGCGCCTTACGTTTAACTTCATTGCGTCCTAAGTGATCACTATTAATAAACTTGTTGAACGCATCAGCATTTAAATCAGGATTATATACTTCGCCAAATGACATCGTCACTTCTTTATCTTTAAGGTTATAAGGTTTTGCGGAACTAAAAAGTTCACTAATTTGTTGGACTCTCCGTTCACCAATATAACTATTTAAGAGACCGGAAAATATTGGGTCTTTGAAAAAATCTTTTGCAAGTTTTGGCGCAAAAATTTCATAAAAATACATTGTAAATTCATCGGTTTTCTCGACAAATGTTCGCACTAATTCACAGGCTTCTAGTTTAGCAATTGCATTCGCAAATTCCAGCGAAGTCGCGCCTAATTGTTTAAAAAGAAAATCATGACTAGAAGGACCCTCTTCATATAGACTTTGAGTATAAATAAGTGTTTGATAAATACTGACCGCGAGATTTCCCAGAAAAGGTTGATAAAGTATGTGTAAAACACGTAAGTCCTCAGAACTTACGAGACTAAGTACTCTTAACTCAAATAAATCGTTTTCTTTTATTAATCTCATAACATCCTCTTGGGCTTAATTATAGCATAGCTTTTCGCTGTTTTGTTAGGAGCAAAGCCAAAATTTTGCTTTAAAACCCGAGGAGGAATAAATAGTTTACATATTTTAGCGTTCTTCCTTTAAATATGTATTTAAAAAGGGTAAAATAATCATGAATTAGAATGAAACAGAGGATTGATGTTATGGTAAAAAAAGTAGCACTTCTGACTAGCGGAGGCGATGCACCTGGGATGAATGCCGTGATTCGTGCAGTTGTCAGGGCAGGTCTTATAAACAATCTTGAAATGTTTGCCGTTTTTGAAGGGTTCAAAGGATTGGTTGAAGATCAAATTATTCCGGTTGAACGTTCCTTTGTTAGTGAAATTCTAATGCGCGGCGGAACAATTCTTAAAACAGCCCGACTTAAGACTTTTATCGAGGACAGCGTTCAAGATATCGCTGTCAATAATCTAAAAAAAAGAGGGATTGATGCTCTTGTCATTATTGGCGGTGATGGTAGTTACCGTGGTGGTTCTGCTCTAGCCAAAAAAGGCATTAACATCATTGGTATTCCCGCAACAATTGATAATGACGTCGTCGGTACGGACACTACGATTGGGTTTGATACCGCCCTTAATACAATTACTGAAGCAGTCGATAAACTTCGCGACACCTCAAGTAGTCACCTTCGTTGTTCAATTATCGAAGTCATGGGTAACCATTGCGGCGACCTTGCTTTATATGGTGGCACAGCGTGTGGCGTTGACTTAATCCTATCGCCCGAATATCGACCAAATGATGAGGAAATTGTTGAAAAGCTAAAATTCATCCATCACAGTCGTTCACGTCACGCCCTTGTTCTCGTTAGCGAGAAACTATTTCCAGACATTCAAGCTTTCGGTACGATGATTAAGGAACAAACAGGCTTTGATACGACCGTAGAAATTCTTGGACGCATTCAACGCGGTGGCTCACCGACAGCAATGGATCGAGTTCTTGCTGCCCGCTTCGGAGTTTATGCAATTGAAGCACTCATCAAGGGTAAGAAAAATCGCGTGATTGGGACAACTAATGGCGAGATTCGTGACTATGACATTGATAAAGCCGAAAGACGTTCTAAATTAATAATGGAGGAGTTGATTGGAGTCATTTCCACTCTAAAATAAAATATGTATAACTTAACTAAAAAAACAAAGGTCGTTTGTACAATTGGACCAGCGACTAATACTTACGAGAAGGTCAAACAACTAGTCGGGGCCGGAATGAACGTCATGAGAATTAACTTTTCACACGGAACATACGAAGCCCATAAAAAAGTTATTGATTTAGCCAGAAGGTTAGAGGTAGAAGATAGAATCTATATTCCGATAATGCTCGATACAAAAGGTCCCGAAATTCGTTGCCACTATTTTTTAAATGGTAGTGCGGAAATCATCAAGGACTCTATTGTTCGCGTAAGCATGATCGAAGTTTTAGGGACTGATGAAATATTCTCCGTTACATACGAAGGATTATTTAACGACATTAATATCGGTGATGCAATCAAAATTGATGATGGCAAACTTCGGCTTGACGTCGTTGCCAAGGACCACGAAAAGCAACAAATAATCACCAAAGCCTTTAACACCCACATTATTAAAGACCGTAAAGGGGTCAATATTCCAAAAGCAAGATTACATCTTCCTGCCCTTAGCGAAATTGATAAAGCTGACCTTTATTTTGGTTGCACTAACGGTATCGACTTAATTGCCGCTTCGTTTGTCAGAAATAAAAAGGGCGTTGAAGAAATCAAAGAATATTTAAAAGAAATTGGTTATCCAAGCATCCCTGTAATCGCCAAAATTGAAAATGAAGAGGGCGTTGATAATATCAAAGAAATTCTACAAGTTGCGGATGGTGTCATGGTTGCTCGTGGTGATCTCGGGGTTGAAATTCCTCCAGAAATGGTTCCTATCATCCAACGTCAAATAATCTATGAGGCCCGTAAAGTTGGTAAACCAGTGATTACAGCCACACAAATGCTGGACTCCATGCAATCCAATCCTATTCCTACTCGAGCGGAAGTAAGCGACGTCGCTACTGCCATTAGAGAGAGTAGTGATGCGGTCATGTTAAGCGGCGAAACTGCGACGGGGCTTTATCCTATTGAAGCAGCGGGAATGCAATCGAGCATTTCACGGACGATTGAAGAGTATCTATCTTATGAGAAATTTTCGAACTTTGCATTTGAAAACTCCGATAAAACACGTAGTGATGCCATTGCTAACAGCGTTGCTAATACGGCAAACCTTGTTGGCGCAAAACTTATTTTCTGCTTTAGTGAAACAGGCGAAAGCGCCAAACGTATTGCTAAATCAAGACCAAAATGTCCAATTATCATGGTTACTTTCAAACGTGAAAGTGCCCTTAGAGTCGCACCATACTTCTCAATTTACCCAATTGTTGTCAAAACTCTACCACAATTAATCGAAGAGATGGAGGCCTTTAGCCTTATAAAAGCCCGTGAATTTGGTCTTAAACCAAATGATATGGTTATTATTACTGGTGGTATCCCAACAGGCAGTGGCGGTACGAACTTCCTACGTATTATTAGCGTCAACAAATCCAAGGAATTCGTGTTATGAAGCATGTAGTTGCACTTGATATAGGTGGTACAAATTTAAGAGCGGCAATTGTTGATGAAAACTTCAACATTATTAATGTTTTAATTCGTAGCACCGTCAATGGTAACCTTATGCAGTTCTATGAAGATGTAATTTTAATTATTAAGGATTTGGATATTTCAAGTTTCAACCCCCTCGCTATTTCTATTGGTGTCCCAGGACGCGTCCGTGCGAATGGTTTTATCGATGCTTTACCTAATATTAATATTGTTGATATTGATCTCGTTAATATTGTTAAAGAACATTTCAAACTACCTGTTTTCATTCGTAACGATGCAGAAATGGCTAGTGTTGCTGAAGCGATAGTTGGCGCCGGAAAAGGCAAGTTTTCCACTTATTTCATCACCATCTCGACAGGAATTGGTGGTTCTTTGTTTGAAAATGGCTTGATTAAGAACGCCTCCAGCGAAATAGGGCATACGCTTGTCCCTTATAAAGGTGAATATTATGAACTCGAAAAAATTGCGAGTGGCCATGGAATAATCAAATTATTACAATTAAATGGACTTCACCTTGAAAGTGCCAAAGTGTTTTTCGAGAAAGTCGCGCAAAACGACGAAATATATCTTAAGGTCTATAAAGATTGGCTTGATCTGATTACTCAACTTATTAAACTAGTTGATCATGCTTTTTGCCCTGACGTAATTGTACTTACTGGAGGCACCATGAAATCTAGTGACGTATTTTTTGAGGATTTATGCGCTGCAGTTAAACCTGCCAATCTCGTCAAATCTCACTTTTCACAAAATTCGGGATTAATCGGCGCAGCGGCCTACGGGTTCATCCGGACAAGGTGAAATTTGTTGTCCTTTTTAAAATAATATAGTATATTATTAGTGCGTTGAAGAAGATATGTAATTGGCTTTTCTTATTTAGAGAACATCTGGTTGGTGCAAAGATGCAAGAAAAATTAGTTATACCACTTCTGAGCAATTAACGAGATAAGTTAATCGTTGGTCACGTTACGACCATTGAGTGCATGGCAACATGAATTAAGGTGGTACCGCGCTATATAGCGTCCTTTATGGGCGCTTTTTCTTTTTCTTAGGAGGAAATATGGAAATCAAAGTAGATGGTCAAGTTTATAATGTCGAAAAAGGACAAAATGCTTTTGATCTTTTAAAGCTAATCAACCCAGAAAACAAAAAAGATATCCTTGTTTACGAGCAAAACGGACAGAAATATGACTTAAGCGAACCATTTGCAACCTCAAGTCCAGTCCGTTTTATTACTAGAGAGGATGAAGACGCCTTAGCAATTTTACGCCATGATGCATCACACTTAATGGCGCAAGCAATCCTTTCACTTTATCCTGATGCAAAATTTGGGATAGGTCCTGCGATTAGCGAAGGTTTTTATTACGATGTTGATTTTGGTGATATTACCATTACTGATGAAGATTTAGCCAAAATTGAAAAACGGATGAAGGAACTTTCGAAGAAGGATTTCTTAATCTCTCATAAGGCTGTTTCAAAAAATGAAGCATTAGAAATGTTTAAAGCCAATGAATATAAAATTGAACTTATTAAAGAATTGAACGGAAAAATCAACGTCTACAGTCAAGGTGATTTTACTGATTTATGTATTGGGCCGCACATGCCAAGTACCCGTTACGTTAAATTTTTCAAACTCCTTTCTCTCGCCGGTGCATATTGGCGGGGTGATAGCAAAAATAAACAATTAACGAGAATTTATGGTACTGCTTTCTTTGCCGAAGAAGATTTAGCGGCTTATCTTTATCAAATTGAAGAAGCCAAAAAACGTGACCATCGGAAATTAGGCAAAGAACTTGATCTTTTCATGTTTTCCGAATTTGGTCCAGGATTTCCTTTCTGGCTCGCTAATGGAATGATTGTTTACCATAATTTAGAAAATTACTTGTTCGATCTCTTACAACAACACGAATATGACTTCATTAAAACGCCAACGATGCTCAGCCGTGAGTTATGGGAAATCAGCGGTCACTGGCTTAACTACAAAGATAATATGTATACCCTTAAAATCGATGACAATGACTTTGCGGTTAAACCTATGAACTGCCCAGGTTCCATTCTTACCTATAAAAATAGTCTCCACTCCTACCGTGACCTCCCTCTTCGCGTCGCCGAACTCGGTAATGTTCATCGTCATGAAGCTAGCGGAGCTTTAAGCGGGCTCTTCCGTGTCCGCAACTTCACCCAAGATGATGCACATATTTACTGCCGTAAGGACCAAATTAACAGTGAAGTAAAAAAACTGTTGAAATTATTTGATGAAATCTACAGTGTCTTCCATCTTGATTACTCGATTGAATTATCAACTCGACCAGAGAAGAAATTTATCGGTGATATTGAAGTTTGGAATGAAAGTGAAAAGGCCTTGGCCAAAGCCTGCCGTTCCAGTGGCAAACCTTTCAAAATCAACCCCGGTGATGGCGCATTCTATGGGCCAAAACTTGACTTCAAACTTAGAGATAGTCTTGGCCGTATTTGGCAATGTGGGACGATTCAATTAGACATGAATTTACCAGAACGCTTCGAAATGTTCTATATCGATCAAAACAATCAAAAAATTCAACCTGTGATGATTCACCGTGCAATATTCGGTTCACTAGAGCGCTTTATTGGTATTCTCACAGAACACTACGCCGGAGCCTTCCCAGCATGGCTGGCGCCAAATCAAGTGATAGTTCTTCCGGTTAATAATGAATTCCATCAAGCTCACGCTAAAAAACTTGTCAAGAAACTAGTGAAACTAGGTCTTCGCGCCAAATTAGATGATAGCAATGAAAAGCTTGGTTATCGTTTACGCAACGCGCAAATGAGTAAAGTTCCTTTCACTCTTGTAATTGGTGATAACGAACGTGATAATAACCTCGTGACCTTCCGTCGTTATGGAACTAATGATCAAGTCAGTGTTAAAACTAGTGAATTCATCAAACTTCTTAAAAAAGAAATCAAAAATAAGACAACATACTTTAAATAGTAGAGAAAAGGCGGTAAGATGTTTTATCGCCTTTTTCTCCTTATAAAATCGACTGAAATACTGTTTGTAAACTTCCTGTTAAAATCGTTGACAATTAGCAGGGTGCTTGTTATTATATAGTCACGAAAGAAATCGTGGAAAGTAGAGGCGCCCGCTTCTCACCAGACTTGAGCAATCAGGTTGGTAAACGCTACAGCAAAAGTAAACGTTATTATGTGGGCACTTCCAAGCCTGCTTTTTCTTTTATAAAATAAGGAGGAACTTAATATTTATTATCAAAATCCAAATCAAAAGCGTCCAGAACGTCCTGTCGAACTCGTTAATGAAAACATCCGCTTTCCCGAAGTACTAGTTATTGGCCCAGAAGGTGAACAACTAGGAATCATGAAAACCCGTGCCGCCATTAGCCTTGCTACTGAACAATACGGTCTTGATCTATTCTGTGTCAATCCTGGTGGTAAACCACCTGTTTGTAAGATGATTAACTATTCCAAACAAAGGTTTGAATCACAAAAACGCGAGCGCGAAGCCCGTAAAAAACAAAAGACTGCAGAACTCAAAGAAATTAGGATGTCACCCGTTATTGATACACACGATTTAGAAACAAAATCACGTAAAGCAATCGAGTTTCTACAAGATGGTGATAAAGTAAAAGTTTCAGTTCGCTTCCGTGGCCGTCAAATGGCTCACATCGAAGTTGGTGAAGAGGCCTTAAAGCAATTCCTCGCCATGATTGAAGAACACGGTGTCGTCGAGAAAAAACCAGCTCTTGATGGTCGCTTCCTTACAGTAATTTTAGCATCGAAAGTCAAAAAATAGGGGGAACAACAATGCCAAAAATGAAAAGCAAAAAAGCTTTAACAAAAAGAATCAAAGTCACTGGCACGGGCAAAATCAAACGTGGTAGTGCCTATATGTCACACTTAGCGCCGAACAAAACAACAAAACAAAAGAGACACTTACGTAAGGGCGGCTTCATCTCCGCTAGCGATTACAAACGTATCAAGTATCTCATTCAGAATTAGGAAGGACTAATTATGCCAAGAGTAAAAAACAGCCCTGTCACCAGAGCAAGAAGAAAAAAAATATTAAAACAAGCCAAAGGTTACTTTGGAGCGAAGCATCTTCTTTTTAGAACTGCTAAAGAACAAGTCTTCCACTCACTAAAGTATTCATACATCCACCGTCGGACAGTCAAAAGAGACTACCGCAAACTATGGATTCGTCGTATTAATGCCGGATGCAGACTTCAAGACATTTCTTATTCACAATTCATGTATGGCTTAAAATTAGCAAATGTTAATGTTAACCGTAAAATGTTAAGTGAACTTGCAATTCATGATGTTCCAACCTTCGTCGCATTCGTCGAAACCGCTAAAAAACAATTAGCCAAGTAAATTACTTTATTTAGATCAACCTCAGCGATGGGGTTTTTCTTTTTGACTCATCTTGCCTTCAACATCATCCATTTGCTACTATAATACTGCGAGGTATTACCATGAAACTTAAATTTAAACAGCTTTTTGTTAGTCTAATAATTGGCTTTTTACTCACCGCCTGTGTTCCCGATCCAGATTCGACAAATTCGTTAGTAAGCGAGAGTGAAAGTACTTCAACCAGCGAAACGATTAATTATCCACTTGTCACTTTTAGAGTTAGCTTACCTATGCAAATTTCAGCGGGTTCTAAAGTCAAGATTGCTGGAAATTTCAACGATTGGAGTCCATTCGCAGAAGGTTACGAGCTTAGAAAATCAAGTGATAATAAGTATGTAATCGAACTCAGCTTCGAGACGGCCGATGTTGGACAAATCATTAAATACAAATATGTACTTCTCCTCCCAAACCAAGTTGATGAACCTTGGGCTAATGTCGAAGGCGGAGCTAAAGGCGAAGAAATTTCTGATCGTACTTATAAACTTATCTCAGGAGCACAAACTAAAACTGATACCGTCGCCGCGTTTAAAAACAACATCGGTAAAACGTCGTTAACTAGAGGTAAACTAGAGATAATTACGTTGACAATGAGTCAATATGAAGATCAGAGAACGAGAAAAGTTAGAATTTGGACGCCGGATGGTTACGAGGCTAACGGCAGCAAAAATTATCCCGTTTTATATATGCATGATGGACAAAACCTGTTTGATTCGTATACAGGCTTTTCCGGCGAATGGAAAATTGATGAAGCAATCGGGACAATGATGGACCAAGGTTATCAAGGTGCAATTGTCGTGGGGATTGATAATGGTGTCGATCGTCTTAATGAGTTGACCGTAAACTGGCCCCTATCGAGTTCCGGTAGTAGTAATAACATTAAGCCTAGTGGCGAAAATTATGCTGCTTTTATCGTCGAAACAGTCAAACCATACATTGATAGTAACTATAAAACTGATGCTAGCGCCGCGAGCACATATATTGGCGGTTCAAGCTTAGGTGGTGTGATGTCGTTTTATCTAACGCTAACCTATCCTGAAGTATTTGGAAAGTCACTACTTTTCTCAACTTCAATGTGGATATATCAAACAGGTACAATCGCCAATGTAATTAATGGTGCAAACCTTGGTTCAATCACCAACAAACCAAAAATTTATGTTTATGGTGGTGGAGCTGAAGGCAGTAATATTGCCGGTGATGTCGCCAATATATATAGTGCTTTCATAAATATCGGGTACAGTGATCAAATGATTAAAAAACATGTGGAACCTGGCAAAGGTCATAACGAAGACGCATGGGCCCTTCACTTCCCAATCGCATTTAACTGGCTGAAATCATAATTCAAAAAGAAAAGATGACCGGTGTCATCTTATTAAATTAAGTCTTCTTGTTCAATAATAAGGTGTTCAATATTTTGCAGCGCTTCCTCGAGTAAAGGGTGATAGTCGAACTTGGCTTCTTCTTCAAGTGCCAGTTTGATTAGTGGCTTAGTTTCGGGAAACTCATTTTTAAATATTGTACAACAATCTTCATATGGGCGGATCGAAATGTTATAAGTTTTAATCTTCCTGGCGATTGTAATAATGTCGTTTTTATCCATGGTTGCAAGTGGACGAATGACAGGCATACTTGTGACAGCATTAATTGTATGAATGCTTTCCAGTGTTTGTGAGGCAACTTGGCCAATTGATTCACCATTAACAAGGGTCGTGATATTATGAGCTTGAGCGAACTGATCGGCGATTCTATACATCATTCGGCGCATAATAGTAATCGCGTAACTTGAGCGGCAAAATTGATAGATTGCTTCTTGAAGTTTCGTGAACGGGACAATATATAAATCGATTTTACGTTGATAACGATTAAGTTCGCCTAAAAGATCCTTGAGTTTAAAAATTACGCCTTCTTGTGTATATGGAGGTGACGCGAAGTGGATGCACGAGATTCTCACTCCCCGTTTTAACATTAAATAAGCGGCGGCCGGTGAATCAATTCCCCCACTTAGCATCATTAAACTGTGACCAACTACACCTAGTGGATAGCCACCCGCGCCTAAGATTTTTTTCACAACAAAATAAGCGCCATCATGATAGATTCTAATTTCTAGTAAAAAGTCAGGCTCATGCACATCGACAGTTTTATCTGTGTTTTGTAAAATCTCCTTAGCCAAAATCCGGTTAACTTGATCGGAAATGATGGGATAAGTTTTGTCGTTACGTTTACAGAAGATCTTAAAGGTTTTACCCTCAGCTCGACGAACAATATCTAAGGCTGCAACCTTTAACGTTTCTTCATCCCGCGGATATATTTCAATGATACTTACGTAGAAGATTCCACTAATATCGACCAGAATATTGAGAAGTTCTTGTTCCTTACTAAGATCATAATCTTTAATATAAATGTGATCATGGGTATCCAAAACGAAGGAATTAAGACCTCGGAGGCCTTGCTTAATATTATCTTTTAGTTGTCTGATAAAATTTTTGCGATTCCGTCCTTTGGTATATAATTCACCGAAACTTATCATTATTCTTCTATTCATATTTAGTTTTCCTTAACAGTATTTCTAATTCTTTCAACATTACATCAACTTCTTCGCTATGATTAAAATAACCAAACGAGATGCGAATGACATTACTAGCGCGCTTTTCATCATTAAACATTGCCATAATTACGTGCGAGTTCTCATGAAGTTTACTACTACAGGCACTAGAAGTGCCGACCATAATATTCTTGCTCGATAAGCCGTTAGCAATGATACTGGCCCGATGATTGAGCAGGGAGAAATTTATAATATGCGCGACGCTTAGCTTTGGGCTGTTTAAAACTACAAATTGCGGATTACTAATAATGAAAGCTGTGATCTTATCATGCATTTTCTCAATATCTACAAGTTTGTTCTTATAGTTATCAAATGCAAGTTTGATTGTTTTAGCGAGTACAATATTTTTAGGACTATCAGGAGTCCCATCTCTAAAGCCATATTCATAAACACCGCCTTCTTGCAGTGGTATTAAGGAAATAGACTTCTTAAGGATGAGGGCACCGCTGCCTTTTAATCCGTTAATTTTATGAGCGGAAAACGAGAATGCATCTAATAAGGCATAGTCAATTTTGGTTTTAGCGACCGCCTGTGTCACATCACTATGAAAAAGACACTTAGGAAACTTTTTGACAATTTTCGCCAACTCATCAAGTTTGTTAATCGCCCCTGTTTGATTATTTACTGCCATGATTGAGACAATGATTGTTTTCTCATCAATGGCTTTGGCTAAATCAAGTGGTTCAACAATACCTTGCTCGTTAAGTGGGAGAATTTCGAGTTTAAAGTCATAATCTTTTTGTAAGCGTAAAAGCGGTTTAAGCACACTCGGATGTTCACCCGCACTTATAATTATTTTGTTGCCTCTATTACGGTAATTGAGTGCCGCGCCTTTTAAAAAGAGATTGTTGGCTTCGGTCGCTCCACTCGTAAAAACGACTTGATAACCTTGATCATCAAGTCCTAGTAGTTCAAGAATATTTTGCTTGCTTTTATTTACGAGGCGATTAACCTCTAATCCTTCTTTATGTGCGCTACCTTGATTGGCATAACTTTGACTTAATAGCTTGGTGTAAATATCAATAATTTCAGGATGAACTGGTGTCGAAGCAGCGTTATCAAAATAAATCATAGTTTCTCGCGATTCGCATAATGCTTAACCATATCGGCGCAATTACTTGAAACATCGGTGAAACTTCCGTTAAAGAATCGGATTTCTTCGTCGGTTAACTTTGTTTGTACTTCACTATATTGATTTCGATAACGATTAAGATATACAATCGTCGCTTCCGCTAAATTTGCATTGGTAAATTCATGTTCGACTTGAGCAATTAGTCCATCAGCTAGGTTCTTTAATTCGTCAGCATAGCTATTAACTGTTGCCACATTAATTGGTGCTTCTTGGACGGTTTTAGCAATTAGGTCAATTAACTCATACGTGCGCGAAAAGTCGGAAACTAGTGTTTTGGCGAAAGCCTCTACTTGCATTTCTCTTAATTTTGCCTCAGCCTTTTTAAGTTCGAAAAATAGAACTTTGATTAGTCCATGAGCATTTTCAGCATCTGTTCTTAAACTATCAATATGCGTGAAGTAGTGGCCTAAGAGTTGTTCTGTAACTTCAAATTCTTCTTTTAGTTGCATCATTTTTTCAACAAGGACTGAATATGGTTGGCGCGTGGAAGAATGAGTGAAACTATCTAACATTCGTTTTGTATTAGAGAGATCATTGAGTTTCAATGAAATTATTTCAAGTTCTCGTTCAGTTTCCTCGCCAATCAGATAAACCTTTTTGACATTAGGCATATTATTGATAAGTCTAATATATCTGCGTTCAATTTCATTAACACTTTGATAGATCTTGTCAAATTGTTCAGTAAAAATGTTCTTTTGCTTAACTTCTTCATCAAACCTTACTAAGAGTTCAGAGATAACGTGATCAATTTCAATTAATTGCTTGTCAGTTCCATGATAGTCGAATTTACGTAATCTTGTTTTGGCTTCTTCGAGGTAGTTATAGAATTTATCTAACTGTGCATTAACAAGTAGGTGTGGAAGGGGAATTCCCTCCTTCTCCAAATCTTGATAACGTTTACGAACAAATTCAAGTTTTTGTGGCATCGTTTGTGTTGTTTTAACACAAAGTAAAGGTAAGACTTTCAAAACTTTTTCCAAATCCTTAAGTGCTCTTCTTATTTTTTCTAGTGAAGCATTTGCATCATCATAGAAGGCACCATTAAGTGCATCTTCATGCTGAACAAATAAGCGATCAAGATGGGCAAAGACTTTTTCAAACGAAGATTCAACCAGTTCTAATTCCTTCTTGTTTTCACGGTACATATTCTTGATAATCCGAAATGTCTTCTTATCATCAATGCTTTTTTCTCTAATATCAGTTTCAGGTTTAATTACGTTTCCTAAATCCCGGTTTAATTGTTGAACTTTGTTTTCATATTCATTAATAACCCGACGATGATCTTGATAGGCACTTTTATAATTCTTATTTCCCTTTGCTAGTTCTTCATTAAGAACCTGCACAGCTTTTGAAGCACGACGGTCTTCGATATCACGCAGTTGTTCAAAGCGTTTATAAAACTCTTCATAAACAGGACGCATCAAAAGATTGATGTCACTAATTGCTTCAATTCTTCTTAAGTGCTGACTATCTTCATTAAGAAGTAAATTATGTGCATAATTATACTTATGGGTGATTGCATTTTGTAAGCGACGATTTTTATGGCCTAATAAAACGAACTTGTGAAGCATAATGTAAGCGAGGATTAAAACGACAACGCCAGCGGCAATGCCAATAAATCCGATTAATTCTAATAAAACTGTAATTTTCATAAGTACTTCCTAACCTTGATTATACAAAATTACGGCGCTAAAGTAAAATCTATTAATATAATTAATCAGGGTGATATACTAGCAATTATCAATGTTTTATCGCTCATTTATCTTATTGGTACCCAATAATAATAATCGAGGGATTAGCACTAATTTTTGGGGATATATCCTTGACAAGCAATGCTAATTAAAGTACACTCATTAAGCATGTAAGCAGCATGTAAATACTACTTGACCGATGAGAACCAATTATACGTTTGCCAGTAACCAAAGCTATACGGTGAAAGCATTGAGGTTCCCATCCGAAGTAAGGAATTTACACCTATTGTTTATTTTGCAAAATTAAACAAAAGGAGGAAAAATAATCATGAGATACACTGGATCAGATTGGAAAAGATCGCGTCGTTTAGGCATTTCACTTCTTGAGACTGGTCAAGAATTAAAGAAACGTCCTTATGGACCAGGTCAACACGGTAACAGCCGTAAGAAAAAACCATCCGAATATGGTAAACAACTTGTTGAAAAACAAAAGTTACGTTTCACATATGGAGTTAACGAACGTCAATTCCGTCGTTTATTCTTAATGGCCGTCAAAGACAAGAACGTCGTTACCGGTTTAGCCTTTATCCAAATTCTTGAATCACGTTTAGACAACGTTGTATTCAGAGCTGGATTTGCAAGAACCCGCCGTCAAGGTCGCCAATTCGTCAATCACGGTCACTTCCTCGTCAATGGTGCCAAAGTTGATTTACCATCATACTTAGTACAAGTTGGCGACGTCGTTAGCGTTGCTGAAGGCAGTAAAGACTTAGTGGCAATCAAGGCAAACCTTGAAACACTTAGAACTGCTGTTGCTTATGTCACAACCGACAAAGAAAAGCTCAGCGCTAAATTCGATCGTAAACCTGAACGTAATGAAGTCGTTCAAGAAATTAACGAAGCGCAAATTATTGAATTCTATAACCGTATTCTTTAATTGCTATTTGCTAGAAAATCAACACCTGCACTTAAATGTGTGGGTGTTTTTTTATATTAAAAAACTCTCCGAAGAGAGTTATTTAAGTTTTTGACAATTTAGACTATTTTAGCAACGAAATAATTTTTCTTACCGCGTCTTATGATGAAATATTTATTGAATAAGCCATTAGTTCTCAACATTACCAATTCACTGTCCGTAATTTTTTCTCCATTTACGAGGATGGAATTTCCAGCAATAAACTCACGTGCTTCACGTTTGCTTTTTGCCGCTTTTACTGCGAGTAAAATGTCTTCTAGTTTTAGTCCATCAGCAACTTCAACCATCATATTAGCGAATAGTTCGGTAATTTCATCTTCACTGAGAAGACTAACATCACCACTAAATAGGGCGGCACTCATCGCGATTGCGCGCTCTAAATCTTTTGGGCTATGAACGATTTTAATGATTTCACCAGCTAGAGTTTTTTGTGCAAGTCTAAGACCTGGGTTTACTTCATGTTCAGCCTTTAAAGTTTCGAGTTCATCTTTTGTAAGGAGTGTGAATACTTTTAAATATTTAATCGCATCAAGGTCGCCAACATTTAAAAAATATTGATAAAGTTTATAAGGGCTTAGGCGTTTTTTCTCGATGAAAAGGGCACCATCAACACTTTTACCAAATTTACGACCTTCACTGTCGGTTAATAAATTTGCGGTCATTGCTTCACAATTAGTCTCGCCCTTAACTTTACGGATTAATTCTAAACCCGCAGTAAGGTTACCCCATTGATCACTACCGCCAATTTGCATTGTCACGCCGTAATGGTCATGTAAGTGTAAGAAGTCGCAGGATTGTAAAAGCATATAAGAAAATTCTGTGTAAGAAATTCCTTCATCTAAACGCCGAGCAACAACATCCTTGGCTAACATATAGTTAACGGTAAAAAGTTTGCCGTAATCACGAAGAAATTCAAGCAGGCCCATTTTACCTAACCAATCATAGTTATTAACTATTTCCCCTTTGCGAGGGTCATCTAAATCAAGGTATTTACCTAATTGAGCATGAATTGCATCAGTGTTAGCTCTTAAAGTTTTTTCATCAAGGAGGCTTCTTTCACTACTTCTTCCACTGGGGTCACCGATCATTCCAGTGCCACCGCCGACAACCGCAATGATTTTATGCCCGGCTTTTTGTAAACGCATTAGGGTCATAACCATGACAAAATTGCCCATGTGCATACTATTAGCACTGGGATCAAATCCGCAATATATTACTTGTGGAGTCCCAAGCATCGTTTTTATTTTTTCTTCATTTGAAAAGTCTTTGATTAGACCTCGATATTTGAAGTCTTCATATAAATTAAGCATAATAACCTCTATTTGGTTGAATCTAGTTCAATGTAATTACTTTCTATTTTAATCCTTGGGAGATAGTATTCTCCATCCATTAATTTAACGAGCATGTCCATGGCAATTAAAGCCACTTTATACATATCTAAATTAAGATTGGAAATCTTTGGTCGGATAATATCGGCATATCTTGTGCCAATAAGGCTGAGTATTTCGACATCTTCGGGAACGCTCAGACCTTGATCAAGCGCCGCGTTTAAAACCGCCGCGGCAATTGAGTCACGATAGCAAAGGAAGAAACCCTGATGTACCTTAGAAAAGAGTTCATAAAACGTTTGATAAATTTTAGAATAATCATCTTCAACATGAAGAATGTGATATTTTTTGTTTTCTTCTTCATGGGTCGTAATGAAACTACGTTCGAGACGTTCAAGTAAGCGTCCTGCCCCTTCTAGTTGAAGAAAATACATTGGTTTTTCATAATTTACTAAGCGAGGACGAATGATTTTTTCTCTTAAAGTATGCTCATAACCGAAGGTAATCGAGGCTACTTTTTCCTTGTTTTCAATTTTGTTATTCACAACAACAACTGGAACATGATACCCAGTAATTTTTTGGACATCTTCTTCGTCAAGGACATCGTCAAAAATGATAGCCCCATCAACGTGACTAGTAATTATGTTATCAATGGCATTTAGTGCTTCATCTTTTTCATTCGAAGTACAAAACAACGTTATTGCATAGCCCTTTTCCTTAGCACTGTCGGTCAAACCATGAAGAAAGTTTGAAATATAAACGAAATTAGCTCCAGGAATAACGACTCCTATATTAGTCGTTTTGCTTGTTGCCAGTGCTTGTGCTAGTCCACTTGGTCGATAACCTAAACGTTTAATTGCGTCTTGAACTTTTTTTCTTGTCTCGGCCTTAACGTTATCTAAGTTATTAATT
>Ga0265295_1003217_pt1 | contig 24280 bp, 18 predicted proteins | sample Munlansysbiofilm_FD_192503 | JGI IMG/M metagenome (GOLD analysis project Ga0265295, IMG submission 192503) | Leachate microbial communities from a municipal landfill in Southern Ontario, Canada - Methane capture system biofilm | ecosystem: Engineered > Solid waste > Landfill > Unclassified ... | reverse complement strand
CTAACATTTTGTATAAGTAATGGCAGGTAGAGTGCTAAATATTAAGGTTTGTAGCCCGCTCAAACTGCGTAGCGGTTTGACAGTAAACTACCACGCAATCTGCCACTACTCATACAATTTACCGTTGCCAACAATTTTAAAGAACCCTACATACATAAACATACATGGAAAGAAAATTAGTTAATGTTGCTATTGCAAATGCTTTTTTTGAAGAAAGAAAGAACTTGATGGATACATATTATCCATTTGTTTTAAAAACATTCGAAAATAAGGCTATTTGTACAATTGGGGATATTTCTCAAAATATAAAGGGAATATTTGATATTGATTTACCGATAAACTCTATTAAAAACATCCTAATTAAGAATAAAGAGGTCTTTCAAATTCAAAAGGAAACAAAAGCGCACTGGACAGTTTCTTTATCAAAAGATGGAAAAAGTGAATTGACTGAACTAATTGATAATGAAAATAGAGCTGAAAGGAGAATTCTGAGTTTTTATACTTTTATAAAGGAGTTTGCTGAACAAAAGTTTGAAACAAAATATGACATTGAGAAAATTAGAAATTTAGTAGACAGTTTTGTATCAAGAAATCTCTATTCATTATCTATCGAAAGAATAGATAAAAACGGTAAAACTGAACACTCCGATGCTTTTGAAAGAATTCTAGTTTATTGTCTAACCTATTTGAATAGTCATAATCCAGAATATATTGAAATATTCGATGAAATTTGGAAAGGTTCAATAATTTGGAATGAATTGAAAAAAGAAAGCTTTGAAGATTCTGATAATAAATTGAAAAAGCATCTAACAATATTTATTGACACAAATTTTGCCTTGAGTCTGTTGGAATTGCATAATCCTATTATTAATAAAGCGTCAAAGGAATTATATCAATTAATTAAGGGAATTAATAACATTACTTTAGCTGTTCTTGATATTACAATTAATGAAATTTATGACCTTTTAGATTTATATGATCTAATAAAAGATAATTTCACCGATATTGAGATTGATAGTGCATTTTACTATTTAAAACAAAGAGGATATAATTCAATTCAAACAGAAAGATTAAAGGATAACATAGAATCAGAATTGGCAAAATTTGGCATTAGAAAACAGGAAACCGCAATATTACAGGAAAGAGAACAAAAAAATTATGCTACGATTTATGACCACTTATTTGAAAGAAGAACGAAAAAAAATGAAAAAAGGAGTGAAAGGGCAAAAAAAAAAGAAACGGCAATTGAAAAGTCTACACATCATGATACTTCTGTAATATTACACATACTTAAGCAAAAAGATAGGTATGCGAGGAATTTCGAAAATTCGAAGTCAATATTTTTAACAAGTAGTTTTAACTTGTACCGAAATTATGGTGCAATTCATAAAAAGCTAGAAAGCTTTCCAAGTGTCATTTTAGATACAACATTAACTAATATCCTTTATTTAAAAAATCCTCAAAAGTCTTCCCAAATCTCTTTAAGTCAAATTATTAAAACTCATTGTAATTACTTAATTGTAGACCAAGGAATCTGGAATAGCTATTTATCTATTATAAAAGACCTCAAAAAAGAAGATAAGATTACGGTTGATGATTACACAAGATTGATAACAAAAAATCAAATAACCCAGGAATACTTATTAAATGCTGATACTGAGAAAATCAATGAAGTTGAGATTAAAGAGGTATTAAGTAAAATAAAAGAAGTTGAGAGTAAAAAAGATGTAGCCTTGTCTGAAAAAGAAAAACTGATTAACGAATTAACTGAAAACAATAAGAAATTAATTGGTAAAGTAGAAACGATTTCAAATGAGAAAGAAACATCTGTGCAACAATTATTAAGTAAACAAGCGGCTGAAAAACAAAGTTTGCAGAAACAAATTGACCTTCTGAAATTTGAATCTGAAGCAAAAGACTATATCGAAGATCAATTGGAAAAGAATTATTATCCTCTAATCTGGCTATTGTTACTAAACATTCTTGTATTTATTTCTGTGCTTTTTTTATTCTTTCTAAGCGATTTAATAATTAGCGATGATTTTATAAAGGAGCATCAAATTTCCACAAGAATTGCATTGTGGTTAAAGGCAGGTTGTTCGGTTGGGATTTTTGTTTTATCTGCTTTTTTATCTAAAATATATCGCAAAGACTTTTGGGATTATATATTCACAAGCCGTAAACTTAAACGGAGACTAAAAGAGAAATATAGAGAAGAATTTAAACAAAAAACTGTTGGCAACACGCGGTCATAAAACATTGGGGGCGAAGTGGTTATTCGAGCTTCTGTTCTCGCATCAAACTTCGCTGTACCTTGATAGTGAAGTAGCTCCGAAATCCCCAACGTTTCATACCGCCAAACGTTGTGCGTCAGTGTAAAAAGCCAACCGCACAAACAGGCACATTTGGTTTTGCCGACACACGAGCCAACGCTCAAAAACCAAAAGAGCCATTTTTTTGCCTACGCTCGGACAGAATAGCAAGGAAGCGAACGAAAAGTATATTGAAAAATGAGATAAATGGAAAATTTGGACTATTTTAGCGACTTAAATTTATACGGACATGAACCGAATAAAGGAAGTGCTTGAAGAGAAAGGAATCAAGCAAACTTGGTTAGCTGACAAGCTCGGAAAGAGTTACAACATGGTTAACGGCTATGTGCAAAACAGGCAGCAACCAAGACTTGAAATCCTTTTTGAAATAGCGAATATTCTTGAAATTGATGTAAAGGAACTTTTGAAGTCCAATAAAGAAAACTAAGCGAGTGCGAACAGGAATCGACATATTAGAAAATGAATTAGTTGCTCAGTACCCTGACGTACTCGAAATATTACTTCGTGACCACACGACTCAAAACAATATTTTTTGGGCAACCAACAATTACGAACATCTTGGAGCTCCATACAATTCTGATGCTTATATCCTTCCAGAGTTAATTACAGGAGAAAACGGCAATATCATCATGCCGAGAGTTCATAAAGACAAGGTTTTGCAACAGTCTAGATCCAAGGAAATGGCTGAAGTGTTTACGCCTTCATGGATTTGCAATGCTCAAAACAATCTAATCGACAATGCTTGGTTTGGAAAAGAAGGAGTTTTCAATCAAGAAAAAGCCTTGTCTGATGGAACAAAAGGGTGGGAAGTAAACACGGATAAAATCACCTTTCCAAAAGGCAAAACTTGGAATGGCTATGTAAGAGATACTCGACTCGAAATTGCTTGCGGAGAAGCTCCTTACATCACAAGTCGATATGATAGTACAACAGGAGAATTCATTCCTATCCAAAATAGAATTGGAATTTTAGACCGTAAACTAAGAGTTATAAACGAAAATGTCGATTCTACAGGTGATTGGCTGAAAGCAGCACAAACGGCTTACAAAAATACGTATGCTTTTGAATGGCAAGGCGATAGCTTACTACTCGCAAGAGAAGCCATGCTTGCCACATTCATTGAAAATTACACAGTAAAATTTGACAAGGAGCCTTTGCTAAAATCAATTCAATATATAGCCTACATTATTTCTTGGAATGTATGGCAAATGGATGGACTGAAAGGCGTAATTCCTAACAGCTGTGGTCATAAAACAGAGACAAGCGTAAATCTTTTTGGAGAAACTGAGACCAAACACACTTTTTGCGAAGGTTGCGAAAAAGGAAATATCCGTAAACATAACGGCACATATGCTTTAATAAAAGATTGGTCTAACAAAGATTCGAAAACGGGTAAGACGGGCAGAAAAATCAGGTTCATTGACCTTTTAAATAATCGCGGAAAATGAAGTTTACATCATCATTAAAGCTCAAGTTAATCTATGTTTTCCGCATCAATGATGCAGCGCATAGTGGATGTTTGAAAATTGGAGAGGCAACATCTGATAACGAAAATATTTGGGGACTTGAACCAAACAGCAAAGCACTTAATAAAGCGGCCAAACAGCGTATCGATCAATATACCCAAACAGCGGGGATTGCCTATGACTTACTTTACACCGAGCTGACCATTTACAATGATAAAACAGGACTCAAGGCTTTTTCAGACCATGAAGTGCATAATGTGCTTACACGTTCAGGGCTGAAAAAGAAAATATTTGATTCCAAAAACAAAGCGAATGAATGGTTCATCACTGACCTTGAAACGGTAAAGAAAGCCATAGCAGCTGTGAAAGAAGGCAAGGATTCCCTTCATGCCAGTGAGGTTTCAGAAACGCAAAACCCTATTGTATTTAGACCTGAACAAAAGGAAGCCATTGAAAAGACCATTAAGCAGTTCAAAAAAAGCAACGAAATGCTTTGGTTCGCAAAAATGCGTTTTGGCAAAACCCTTTCGGCACTGCAAGTTGTAAAAGAACATGAATTTACCAGAACACTTATTCTAACACACCGCCCCGTAGTGGATAAGGGTTGGTTTGAGGACTTTGGGAAAATATTCTACGATTCTCCCAAGTATTCGTATGGTTCCAAAAACCAAGGAAATCAGTTTACCACACTAGAAAGGGAATGTAAAAAAGGAAATTCCAAGTACATTTATTTTGCGTCCATGCAAGACCTTAGAGGATCAGAATTGGTAGGTGGCAACTTCAATAAAAATGATGAAATATTTGGAACAACTTGGAATTTTGTGATTGTAGATGAAGCGCATGAAGGCACACAAACTGAACTAGGAACAAATGTGCTTCGAGAGCTTAAAAAAGAAAATACAAAGGTGCTGCACCTTTCAGGAACACCTTTCAATTTGCTCGACAATTACCAAGAAGAAGAAATCTATACTTGGGATTATGTGATGGAGCAAAAAGCCAAAGCCGATTGGGATAAAATTCACTTTGGCGATCCAAACCCTTATGCTTCACTTCCAAAGCTCAACATTTTCACCTATGACCTTGGGAAACTATTACACGGCTATATTGACGAAGAAGTAGCGTTCAATTTCCGTGAGTTTTTTAGAGTGAACGAAACAGGAAGTTTTCTCCATGAGAAAGACGTGTTTTCATTCCTAAACCTCATTTGTAAATTCGATTCTGAAAGTAATTATCCCTATTCTACAGAAGAATATCGAGATAATTTCAGGCATTCGCTTTGGATGGTGCCAGGTGTAAAAGAAGCCAAAGCTTTAAGTGCAATGCTAAAAACGCACCCTGTTTTTGGTCAATTTGACATTGTAAATGTAGCGGGTGACGGTGATGAAGAAGAAGCCAATGAAGAAGCCCTTAAAAAAGTAGAAAAAGCCATTGGCGACAATCCGCATGAAACCTACACCATTACACTTTCTTGCGGGCGTTTAACCACGGGTGTTTCTGTAAAAGCTTGGACGGCTGTTTTTATGCTTTCAGGCTCACACAATACTTCGGCTTCTGCATATATGCAAACCATTTTTAGAGTACAAACGCCTGCTACTATCAATGGTAAAGTAAAGGAAGAGTGCTTTGTTTTTGACTTTGCTCCTGACCGAACGCTGAAAGTCATTGCCGAAACAGCTAAAGTTTCAGCCAAGGCAGGAAAGACCACAGGCGAAGACCGCAAGATTATGGGTGAGTTGTTAAACTTCTGCCCCATCATCGCCTTTGACGGTTCTCGCATGACTGATTATGACGTGAATGGAATGCTCGAACAACTAAAGAAAGTGTATATCGAGCGGGTGGTAAACAATGGTTTTGAAGACCAGCATCTTTATAACAGAGACCAATTGATGCAATTGGATGATGTGGAAGTGGAAGAATTTAATGGGCTTAAAAAAGTGATTGGCAGCACCAAAGCCATGCCGAAGAGCAAAGACATAGAAATTAACAAACAAGGTTTTACAGAAGAAGATTACGAGCAAATAGAACAAGCCCAAAAGAAAAAGAAGAAAGAACTCAGTCCCGAAGAAAACGAGCTTTTAGAACGCTATAAAGAGCAGAAAAAAATGCGCGATACTGCGGTTTCTATTCTTCGTGGCATTTCTATTCGTATGCCCTTGTTGATTTACGGTGCGGATGTGAAGAATGAAGAAACTGAAATATCCATAGACAACTTTACGGATTTGGTGGATGACCAATCTTGGGAAGAGTTTATGCCCAAAGGCGTTGATAAAGCCACCTTTAAAAAGTTCAAAAAGTATTACGAGCCGGATGTATTTCGTGCAGCGGGAAAACGCATCAGGGCTTTGGCTCGTGCTACCGACCACGTTACGATTGAAGAACGCATAGAGCGTATTACCCACATTTTTGGCACCTTCAGAAACCCCGACAAAGAAACCGTGTTGACGCCTTGGCGTGTAGTGAATATGCACTTAGGCGACTGTTTGGGCGGTTATGTCTTTTTGGATGAAGCCCGTGAAAAAACAATCGGACATCCGAATTTTACATCACAAGGTCAAGTAACCGAAGAGGTTTTTGCCACAGATGCACATATTCTCGAAATCAATTCCAAATCGGGGCTTTATCCTTTGTATGTGGCGTATTCCATTTTCCGAAACCGTATCAAGGAACAATATCCCGATAAAGAACCAAACACGCTTACGGTGGAGCAACAACAAGAATTGTGGGATAAGACCGTAGCAGAAAATGTGTTTGTACTCTGCAAAACTCCCATGGCAAAAAGTATTACCAAACGCACTTTGGTAGGTTTTAGAGCAGCTAATGTAAACACGCACTATTTTGAAGACATGGTGCGACAAATTACCCAACGTCCTGAAAAGTTTATTGCAAAAATCAAAAAAGGACAATCTTATTGGAAAGCAAATAAAAACAACAACATGAAATTTAACGCAATCGTAGGAAATCCGCCTTATCAGGAAACTACAGAAGGAACAAGTGACAAGCCTATCTATCACCTTTTCATGGATATTGCTCATCAAATATCCGACAAAGTCACTTTTATAACGCCAGGCCGCTTTTTGTTCAATGCCGGTAAAACACCAAAGGATTGGAACAACAAAATCCTCAATGACAAGCACTTTAAAGTAGTTTGGTACGAGAGTGATAGTACAAAAGTCTTTCCAAATGTGGATATCAAAGGTGGCGTTGCAGTTACCTTTAGAGATAGAAAACAAGTTTTCGGCAATATTGGAGTATTTACATCTTACCCAGAATTAAGCTCCATTGCAGACAAAGTAAATTCAGACAACGGCTTTTCTCCAATAAGCAGTCATATCTACCCTCAAAACAAGTTTAAACTAAATGTGCTTTTCAGGGACTATCCAGAATATAAAAAGATAGTAGGCAGTAATGGAAACGAAAAAAGATTAACCACGTCAATTTTCGGACAACTTGAAGTCTTTACTGAAGACAGAGTAGGTAAAAATGACGTCAATGTTTTGGGATTAATAAAGAATAATCGCTTTTATCGTTTTATCAGTTCAAAATATCTTGAGAAGCATGAGACTCTTAATAAATATAAAGTCCTCTTACCTAAAAGTAATGGAACAGGTCAACTTGGGGAAGTTTTGTCTACGCCACTAATCGGTGATACTAATACAGGTTATACTCAATCATTTATTGGTATTGGTGCATTTGATTCAGCTGAAGCTGCTAACGCCTGCTTAAAGTATATTCAAACTAAATTTACAAGAGCACTATTGGGAATATTGAAAGTAACTCAAGATAATAGTAAAGATGTATGGAAGTTTGTTCCCGTTCAAGACTTCACCACCAACTCAGACATCGATTGGTCTAAATCCATTCCTGGAATAGACCGGCAGTTGTACAAAAAGTACCAACTGAGTGAGGAGGAAGTGGCGTTTATTGAAAGTATGATCAAGCCGATGGCTTAGAAAGTTTAAATTAGCAACATGTTTTACAGACGAAAAGTCATATTAGGGTTAATTGAATTATTGGACGGAGAAGTTGAAAAGCTTCGACTCCAAAAGTTACTGTTTTTGTATGCGATGAAAAAACAAAAACCAGAGTACGACTTTGTGCCATACAAATTTGGTTGCTATTCCTATTCTGCCAAAGCGGATATGAACACCATGGTCAAAAAAGGCTATTTATCCGAAACAGAAAACAAATACAGTAAAACTGATACAACCAACTACTTCCATAAGTTAAAACCTGCCGATGGTCAATTGCTCCAGCAAGTAGTTTCGGATTATGGCAGTATGAGAAGCAATGCCCTGATAAAGCATACTTATTTGAACTTTCCGTTTTACGCCATTAAAAGCACTATAGCCAAAGATGTATTGCCGGGTAAACTTTATGACCGAGTAGAGAAAGCTATCCCTAAAGACGAAGAAACCACTTTGTTTACCATTGGCTATGAAGGTATTTCCTTGGAAAAGTATTTGCAAAAGCTAGTAAAGAACAATATTAAGCTACTAGTTGATGTTCGGAAAAATCCGCTGAGCATGAAGTTCGGTTTTAGCAAAACCTTGCTTAAAAGATATTGCAATAGCTTAGACATTGGTTATTTGCATATTCCTGAAGTGGGGATCAACTCAGACAAACGCCAAGAGCTTGAAACGCAAGCAGATTATGACCGTTTATTTGTAGATTACCGCAATACAACTTTATCCGAAACTACTGAATCACAAAAGCAGATTTTAGAGCTTTTGAAAGAATACAAGCGCATAGCTTTAACCTGTTTTGAGGCGGAACCTTGTCAATGTCATCGTTCACATTTGGCAGAAGCTATTGCAAAGTCACCAGATTTCAATTACTCATTAAAACATCTTTAAAATGGCCTTGATAAAGGTTCTTATCACCGTTAAGACCTATCCGACTATTTCATCAAAATATGATGAGTTGGTCTGTACCGCAGGTTTTCGGGAAGATGGAACTTGGGTTAGGATTTATCCTGTGCCATTTCGAAAACGCGCTTACACAGAGCAATACAAAAAATACGATTGGATTGAATTAGATCTAGTTAAAAACACGAGTGACTTTCGTCCCGAAAGTTTTAGACCATCGACCTTTGGAACAGAAATCAATGTGGTCGGTCACATCGATACCTCAAGAAATTGGGAAGAAAGGAAAAAAGTCTGCTTGGGCAATATCTACTACAATTTGTCCGAACTCATTGCAGAAGCCAAAGACAAAAATATTGGAACTTCTTTGGCAGTATTCAAACCTTCTGAAATATTGGACTTTTATGCTGAACCCGTTGAACGGGAATGGAGCTCCAAACAAAAAGCTGCCCTTGCGCAACAAAACCTTTTTGAAACCAAATTTGAAGTGGTAAAGAAATCACCATACAAGTTCAGATTCCGATTCAAAGACGATCAGGGTAAGGAAAGTAACATGATGATTGAAGATTGGGAAACAGGACAGCTATTTTGGAACTGTCTCGCCCGCCATGAAGGAAATGAGCAGAAGGCAATCCAAGATGTCCGTAAAAAGTACTTTGATGATTTCGCTATGACCAAAGACCTTCATTTTTATTTGGGTACAACTCAAAAGAATCATTACGTATCTCACAATCCATTCATGATTATTGGAACATTTCACCCAAAAGTTGAGAGTCAAATGAAATTATTTTAACATGTCTAGAAAAGCCAGATGTCAGCATTTACTCGAAAAATCCGTTCATGCGGCATTATCGGCTATTGAGATATACAACAAACCCGATTTCAAATACAGAGAAGAGAGTTTTTCAATTCTTATGGTCAATGCTTGGGAGTTACTCTTAAAAGCACGCATCCTTCAGCGGAATAAAAACAAGTTAGAAAGCATTTACATCATTGACCCAAACAAAACCCGTAAAGACGGTACACCTTACAAAAAGCCAAAATTCAAAACCAGTCGCTCGGGTAACTATTTGACCATTGACGTGACGAACGCTATGAAGGAACTAAAACTACCCGAAAGACTGAAAGAAAATTTGGGCTTGCTCATTGAAATTCGGGACAATGCGATTCACTTCATGAACGACAGCAAGTTGTTTGAGAAGAAGTTTTTAGAAATTGGCACTTCATCCCTGAAAAGCTATGTAAATATGGTCAATAAATGGTTTGACTATGATTTGAGCCAATACAATTTCTACCTGATGCCAATTTCATTTTTTCACAATCATGAAATGCAAAGTTTTTCAATAAACAAAGAAGACAAGCAACACCAAAACCTGCTGAAATTCATAGCAACCAAAGAAAAGTCCTTTCCATCTGACGAAACACAAGAACACAATATATCGCTAATACTTGAAACGAAGTGGGTAAAATCAAAATCAGTTGACACCTTAACATCATTTAAGTATGACCCAAACGACCCAAACGCCATTTCCTACAAAGTTGACTCAGAAGAAGAATTTAGAAATAAATACCCTTGGAATTGGACCGACCATTTAATGCCTCAACTAAGGAAAAGATACTCTAACTTAAAATTTGACCAAAAATTCAATCGACTGAAATCTAAACTTATTAAGGACGAGAAACTTTCAAAAGAAAGACCATTGGATTGGAATAAGCCATCAGGAACAAAAAAGAGATTTTATAGCCCAAATATTTTGAAAGAATTTGACAAGCACTATGACAAAAAATAGCCCAACTATCCCAACGCTTCAAAGCCTCACACATTGCCAAGCCGCTCAAGCCAGCCGCACGAGCCAAAGCTTGTCAAAGAGTGTGTCTTTCCCCTCGCACGGACGAAAGAAAGCACGATTGCACAACAGCGTGTATGTGGCAATAGCGGTTGAAGTGGTAAATCGAAGGTCTGTGCTTTTAAGAAACTTTGTGCTAAACGGAAAGGAAAGTGCTTCTAATCCGCTACTGCACATACACGCAAAACGTTATGGGCAATTACAAACAGCATTCTACTTAAAGGTTAACAAATAGAAATCGTGAGAATATTTGATAAAATAATCTGAAATACAAACTAAAAATTATTGAACAATGAACGTTAAAAATTTACTTTACACAATTAGCACAGTTTTAATTTTGTCATCCTGTGCGACAACATCATTTTATCAAGTTTATGATGTTAAACCAGCAAATGAATCAGTAACCAAGTCCGAAATGCTCTTTTTTGAAGATGAAAATTGCAAAATAACTTATAATCTATGGTCTAATGGTGGAAATATTGGATTTAATTTTTACAATAAATCTGACAGTAAGATTTATGTAAAATTGACCGAAAGCAATTTTATTTTAAATGGTTTCGCATATGATTATTTCAAAAATAGAACATTCACTACATCCGAGAGCAAATCTGCTTCAACTTCGAATACATCAACAGGTTCTGTAGCTGTAACGGGACTCAACATTTATAATAACATACAGACAAATCAGGTTAAAAGTTCAAGTTCTGCAAATCTCAGTTCATCTGTTGGATATGCTGTTTCAATAAAGGAAGATTCTGTTGTTTGTATCCCACCAAAAACGACAAAAAGAATTTCAGAATACTCAATTAACGATGCGTTAATTAGAAATTGTGATTTATTCAAATATCCAAGGACAAAGGAAATAAATACAGTATCATATAAAGAAGATGAAAGTCCTATTGTATTTAGTAATAGAATAACATATGAGATAAATGGTAATTCAAAAGAGGTTACAAATGAATTTTATGTTTCTGAAATCACAAACTATCCAGAATCTGAATTCATTGAAACTAAATATGAAGAATTTTGTGGTCAAAAAAGTTCTTACTCGACAAAATATTTTAAATACTATGACACAGACAAATTCTATATAAAATATTCAAAGGGAACAGACTATTGGAAACACTAAAATACAAAGAATAAAAGCCCATAACATTTTGTATAAGTAATGGCAGGAAAAGTGCTAAATATCAAGGTTTGTAACCCGCTCAAACTGCATAGCGGTTCGACAGGAAACTACCACGCAATCTGCCACTACTCATACAATTTTCCGTTAGCTGCAAGTGAAAAGACGAAACTGCAACATTGAAACCTGATTATAAAATTTGAAAAGACAGATAGAAAATATTAGCTCATTAATTGAAGGTTGGTGCAAGAAAAAAATAGTTTTTGCCCGCCCGCTTCTGCCCTTCGGGACAATTGGGGAAGCCTACGCACATTGCACACATTTGCAAATCGCACAAACCAACGCACAGACCAAAATTTGCAAAAGAGTGCAATTTTTGCCATCGCTCAAAGAACAACGAATTCCACAGATAATTAACTAAAGAAAAGATTAATATGAAAATCCACTATTGCCTGATTTTTATTCTTTTAATTTTTACAATAAGCTGTAAAAACAGAAGTGAAAGAATAAATAGTTCTGAAACAGCAGATAAGAACGAAAATGAAATAGCAAAAGCTGTAGTTGCTAAACCGAAACAAGAAGTTAGAAAAATTGGCAAAGCCGTTTTCTATCTGGAGAATTCTGGAAGTATGTTTGGTTATGTAAATGGTTTTACGGAATATGTTGACGTTATTTCAGAATTAGCAGAAAAACCAAGATTTGCTGAAGAAAAAACTAAAAGAGAATTCTATTTTATTAACGGTGGACAAAATATTAGAATTACAAATATTGGAGAAAATCCAGCTGTTTTAAAGGACAAACTGAATTTGAAAGGGTTCAATTGTGGAGATGTCTCCAAAAGCAATCTCAATTCAATGTTTCAATTAGCTTTATCCAAAGCAAAAAATGACACAATTTCAATACTTATTTCAGATGCCATATATGATATCGGAAAACCACAAGCACCAATGAATGCACTTTCAACAGAAGGCAGAGAAACAAGAAGTAGATTTATAGAAAGATTAAATGAAGGAGATTTACAAACAATCATAGTAAAACTAAACTCTCACTTCGAAGGAAATTATTTCCCTGTAACAGGAGGTAGTGTACCATTAAAACAGGAACGTCCATTTTATATTTGGATTTTTGGTGAAACAGAGCTATTAAATGAATATTTTCCAGAAGATTATATTAAATCATTAAAAGGCTATTCTGACGTTGCTCGGTTCCTAAAATTAAGTGAACTTGAAATACCATATCAAGTAATTGCACATAATAAAATTGGTGATTTCAAATTTGCTAAGAATAATAAAAATAAATTGGAAAATGTAAAAACAGATAGAAATGGTCAAGGATTCCAATTTACAATTGCAACCGATTTTTCCACATTACCTTTTTCTGATTCTCACTTAAACTTAATTTCAAATTATTCATGCAGTAACACCAGTTATTCAATTAATAATGTTTGTGGTGTTGGTGATTTAAAGCTATATGGTTTAAATTTCACGCCAACCCATCTAATTACTGCACAGACACTTAAAAGCCCATTATGCCAATTAGATATTTCACTGCTAAACACAGTACCGAATTGGATAGAAAACACCAATAGTGATGATGAAAAAAACATTGTAGGTGATACTTCCCACACCTTTGGTTTTAAGTTTCTTACAAATGCAATTAGTGAAGCTTATCAATATAAAAACAAAGAAGCCAATATTGTAACCTTTAAATTTGAACTTATAAAATAAAATATTATGAATGACCTTTTTGCAACTATCTACGAAGCCCTATTTGGGCTTTACGATTCCCAATTTTCTTTAATTTTTGACACGTTATATGATTATGGAGGCTATAACCTTTTAGGTTTAACATTTATAGCAGTACCCTTAATTATGTTTGTATGTTTCTATCTTCTATGGAAATACCCATACGGTAAATTGTGGCATTGGCTCTTATGGCTATTGATTGCTTTTCTTGTAACAGGCGGTATTTCATGGGGCATTTCAAACAATGAGATATTTTTATCCGACAATCAAGCGTTAATCGATGCATTAGCTGACCCTGAATCTGGCTATGAGCAATATGCAAACACACTTCCCTTATTGTATGCCTTATTTAATGGGCTTTTAAGTGTAGCTGTGGGATTTATCTTTAGCCTTATACTGAAACAATTCAGTAAAATACAAATTCATTTACCTTTTTAAATAAAATACAATGGCAAAAAAATTATACATATTCGGAATAGGAGGAACAGGTTCAAGAGTCATCAAGTCTTTGGCTATGTTATTAGCTTCGGGTTGTAAACTTAAAAATGATTTCGATACCGTTATTCCAATAATTATTGACCCCGACACCAGCAATGGAGATTTAAACAGAACGAAAGATATTTTAAAACTTTATCAGGAAATCAGAAACCAAGTAAACCAACCTGATGACTTTTTTGGACAAGAAATAAAAACAGTAAATGAATTGGCGAATAAATCATCGGTTGTTAATTCTGACTATTTTCAGTTCAATTTAAGTGATGTAGACCAGAGTACATTTGCTCAATATATTGGTTTTAATACTCTTGACGAAGAATACAAAAATTCCAAAGACGATAAAAACTTCACGAGGCTGCTTTATTCAGAGCAAAATCTCAATTCAAACTTGAATGTTGGATTTAAGGGAAACCCAAATATGGGTGCAATTGTGTTAAATCAATTTACAGATTCAGAAGATTTTAAAAGGTTTGGTCAGACATTCAATGATGGAGATGCAATTTTTATTGTCAACTCAATTTTTGGCGGTACTGGTGCAGCAGGATTTCCTTTACTATTAAAAAACCTTCGAGGAAACAGAGACATTCCAAATAGTGCAAAAATTCAAGATTCTCAAATAGGAGGAATAACTTATTTACCATATTTCGCTCTCAATAAAAAAGATGAAATTAATTCCGATTCATTTGAGGATAAAGCAAAAATTGCAATTGATTATTATAACAGAACCATAATAAAGCAAAGGAAAATAAACTCGCTTTATTTTATTGGTAATAGAGGAAATACAAAACATTTAGAGTATGCTGTTGGAGGAAAAGACCAAAGAAATAATGCTCACTTTTTAGAAATGGCAGGTGCTTTAGCGATTTTTGATTTTTGTGAGAATATTGACAAAACCAGCGGAGAGACACAGATTAAAGAGTTTGGCATTGAAAAAAAATCCGAAAACATTGTTTTTGGCGATTTAAACCTCAATAATCAAAAAGAAATTGCGAAACCTTTAACTAAGTTCAAATTGTTTTCAGAATACCTAATAGTGGGTTTGCCAAAAGCTCTTAACACTTCAAGGTGGACAAAAAGCAATATCAAGCTTGTAAAGAAAATTGAAAACTCATTTTTGGACAAGCAATATTTCAACAGTTCAGAATATAAACTTCAGATTGATTCTTTCAATAAACATTTTATTGAATGGTTAAACGAGATGGAGGACAATAAGCCTGCATTTAGCCCATATAATAAAATTAATTGGGGAGATGCTTTGAACTTGATAAAGGGTGATGAAGGGAAAGGAAATAAGAGCTTTAAATCTATTGATATTGAAAATTGCAAATTGATTACAGATATAGGTTTCAGGTCCTCCCCTGATAAAAAGCACACAACACTTATTAAGGTTTTCGGCAATTCGACTGAAAATGTATTAATCAAAAACAACCTTTTAAAACAAGAAAACAATGGCTAAAAAAATATACAGACTCCACGAAGGGGGAATCACAGAAGAAACAGGATGGTTTAAAAGTGGAATTATTACCTCAGACCATCTAAAAACAATAAAAACAGAAGGTAAAGACGCAGCGACTTCAATTCCAACACCATTTGCCACTATTGATTTGGTAAAATCGGCATTTAAGTGGGTTTCTGAAAATGGAATAAAAGGAAATTCCGCAAATCATAAATTAGTTTCAGATGCTCTTGATGTTGCCCAACTATTTTATGCTTCACCTAAATTTAAAAGTAAGATTCGGATTGTTGCTTGGAATCCTAAAGACCGACTAAAAGAACTAATCGAAAACGGGAATAAGACGCATCGTAAATATGCGGAAACTCTTCAACTTTTTTGGAATCAAGATAGTGTAGAGGAATCAGAAATTGGGAATGAGGTTTTGTATAATTTTGAAAAAACTAATAGATTATATTTTATTCTCAATAAAGAGACAAATAATATCATTGGCGGCACATCTCCAGCAACTATGTTTTTTGCCTCGCCCGATGTAAGAAAAGTAACAAGTAATCTGGAAATAAGAATAGGACAAGATAAACTTTTCGATAACGAATATGCTTCATTGCCAGAAAGGGAAACTTCATTTATTGAATATATCTACACTTTATCAAAACAACCCAACTTTGCTCATAATTTCCCCGAAGTTTATGAATACCTCGAAAAAATCAGACTTAACATTTTGAGCGGAGAATTAAACCAAAGGATTACCAACTTAGAACCTGAAAACTTGAATGAGTACGCCCCTTGTTCTGTACTAGAAAACGAAAATGACATTTGCGAGATATTAGGTGTTAAACTCGGTGTTCAACAAGTTGATATGGGCAGTATTTCTTCTGAAAGTGATTTTGTTATAAAATCAGATTTTGCTTATAATGGCATTAAACCTTTGGTTTTACCGCAATATCCATTTTCTAAAAAATGGACTTATACCACAAAAGGAATAATTTGGGATGAAAAAACACAAACTCCTTATAAAAATTCAGATAGCCCAGATAAATCAAAACTTCCAGTACAACACGACCCTTATTATTGGTTGACCGTTGGGAATTTTTTCGAAGATAAAATCATTGAACTCCCCTATCCAATAGATGATTCAAAATTCAAAACTTGTGGTTCAAAAAAGCATCTACTTCCTCTATCAGCAACATTTTTTAGATATTTTAAAGCTGAAAAAGTATCTCAATTATTAACGATAAAAGAACGTTCAGGAGGGAATGTTGATGTAGAACTTAAAATACCTGTTAAGGGTGGAGAAATTACTTTTAAAAAGCAATATTCAACAGCTGATAAGAACATTGAATCATTAGATGTTCATATGGCAATTTTTCCATTCTTAAAATCTAAAGATTTTGAAATCACTCATACTATTGGATTGTTAGACGACCGATTGGACAAAACAGTTGAATTGACAATGAGTTGTTTTAAAAACGGAGAGCAACTTCAAATTTTAACTCCAATTACAAGAAACCCAGGTACAGGTGGTGAATTAATAAGCAAATACTATAAAGTAAACAACCAACCAAATGCATTTGGGATTTCATCCAATTCAACAAATGGGTTTGTAGTTCCAATAATGAATTATGTGAGTGGTTCAACTAAAGTAAATTTTGCAATTGACTTTGGTACAACTAATACTCATATTGAATATCAATACGGTGACAATGATTCCATCCCATTTGATAATACTCCAAATTTCCCTCTATGGCAGTCACTAATTAATAGAAATACAAATGGAATAGACCCACTATATTATGAAAATGAGAATACTTTTGAGCAGGAAATATTACCTTTTGCTTTTTCAAATAATAATGGTCTTCATTTTCCATTACGTTCTGCATTGGTGCACAACAAGGACATTGACTTTAAAAACAAAGTTGATATAATAAGACAGGTAAACAATTATCTATTACTTGAAAAAAGAAGTGTTCCAAAGTATCTTGATTTAAATACTCAATTAAAGTGGAGTAATTATGCTGATACGATAGATGAAAAAAAGGTAGAATCATATCTTGAATTTCTTACTACTATAGCATTCTACAAAACATTACAATTGGGAGGTAATCCAGCCAATTCAACTATTACGTGGTTTTACCCTGTTAGTATGGATGAAGGAGAACTTGGTGTTTTCTTTAAACTATGGAAAGATGTTTATAAAAGAGTATTTAACCAGACCTCAGATAAAGGAATAAGAGGCATCCCAGAAAGTATTGCGCCATATTTATATTATAAATCTTCAGTAGAAGGATTAAGCTTGTCAATTGATGTTGGTGGGGGTTCATCTGACATTGCTGTTTTTGATGAAGATGATAAAAAGGCGAAACTAATATCGTCCTTTAAATTTGCAGGAAATGCAATATTTGGTGACGGTTATCCTTCAAATGAATACCAAAATAATTCAGACAGAAATGGTTTTGTAAAAACATTTCAAAACTCTGGAATGGATGCGGTTAAAAATGACGAGCAAAAAGAAAGCATTTTAAAGAACATCCTTAATGAGCGTAAAAACTCGGCTGACTTTAGTAGTTATTTATTTGCATTAGAACAAGAAGAGTCTTCTAATTTTAGTTACACCAGACTTTTGGAGAAGAATAAAAAAATGAAGCTCTCGATGTTGGTTTTTTATGGTGCAATTGCTTATTATTCTGCAAATCTACTCAAAAAGGCAGGAATTGGAATTCCTAAGTATATACTTTTAAGTGGAACTGCTTCAAAATCTGCATCAATTGTGGATACATCTGAGAAATTAAGTAATCTTTCAAATATGTTTCAATTTATTTTTGAAAGTGTCTATCAAACTAAAGCCGAAGAAAGCTTGCGTATTAAACTATCTGCAATTCCAAAAGAAGTTACATGTAAAGGGGCATTAAAGGCAAATGTCGATGATAGCATAAAAGAATCTCCTATAAAATTCTGGATTGGAGGAACACAAGATAATAGCTGGGGAGTTGTTCTTGATAGAGAAAAAGACGTTCAAAATACTCCAAAATATGGAGATTTGGACGACAAGCAGAAAAGTGAAATTGAAGAATCAATTAAAGGCTATTATTCAATTTTGGATGAATATATTCAAACCATCCGCATAGAATCTAAATATATAATTGAACCAGGTGCCTATAAAACCTTTAAAGACTTGAGAGATGCTGGAATTAAGGATTTTCTTATGAGGGGAATAAAAGCCTATTACAAGAAGAATGACACAAAAATTGAAGAATCCTTATTTTTCTATCCTCTCATTGGAATCCTAAATAAATTGTCTTATGCACTTGCAGAAAAACCTATTGAAAATGAATAGATTAATAATATCAATGCTATTAATAGTTGGATTTGTGCAAATGTCTTTTGCACAAATCCATTTAAAGGATTCTACGGAAGCTTATAATTACTGGGCTAAACGCGGAGTTATTGAAGTTGTTTATGCCTATATGAATGACTATATAATAACTGTAGGTGAAACAAAAGCGAAAGATGAAATATCGGGTAAGGATAAATACTATAATGAATTCATTATTGGCATAGATTCAAAAGAGAACCTGCCAGCCTTTAACGAAATATCAGCAATATTAAAAGCAAATTCTTGGGGTGGAGCTGAAAAAAAAGTATTCACTCCATTAACCCATAGTTTTGAGAATAAAACTCCTTTAAGTAAAAACTTCTTCAATTGCAAGAAACCTGGAAGTGATGATTTGGTTACAACAATACCAGGTTATCAGAATAATTCTGAAAACTGGAATACTGCTATTACAAAGATAATTTCAAAATATAATGAAACTCTTTCTGAGTTTGAGAAAGAAAAACTGCGCATTTCTTCTAATGAAAATTCAAAACCAGTAAGTTTTGAAAACTCAGTTCCTCAATCAGAAGAACTGATTCAGGATGTTTCACCCAAAAGGCAAAAGAAAGAAATTCCATGGAAAAGTTTTCTTATTTATGGCAGTTTTGTTCTTATTGGATTTTTCGTCGGAGGCATGTTGTTATTTCTAATAACTAAGAATAAAATAAAATCAATTTTAGAAGGTAAATATTATGAGTATCTGAATGCTCACGATAATGAAAGTAGGTTTTTGTTCGGCTATCTAAGTGTCGTTTTTTTTCTACATAAGCGAAAAGTATTTTATGAAAATAAAACAAAAAGTAATAAAAACGTTGGATTTGACACCACCAATTTAGAACGAAAAGTTTCTCAATTAGAGCGAGAAAAGCAAGTTCTCTTAGATGAAAACATTGAATTAGGAAAAAAAATAGAACTACTACAACCTAAAAAACAATCAATTGAACCAGAGAAAAATAGCGTTAAACCAACCAGTAATAATTCTCAACCGCAAAGGCAGTTGACAAAAGCTTATTTTAGTATGCCTAGCGGTGATGGAAGTTTTCAAATTTCAAATGGTGAACCTTTAAACGATGGAAAAAAATATTTTAGAATAGAATTTGAAGAATTTTCAAATCGTGGAGAATTATTCTATATACCAAGTGAAAGAGACCAAAAGGCAATTAATCGTTTGGAATCATTTCTTAAACCTGTTTGCGACATTGAAAACATATCAAATGCATCAACTGCAACAAAAATTGAATTAATTCAAAGTGGTAAAGTTTCATTAATAAATGATAGCTGGGTTATTGATACAAACAATAAAATTAAGATAAAACTATACTAAAAAATGGATACTCAATTCTGGCACAACTTGGAAATAGTGGTAATTGCTATTGTTATTATTGTTCAAATAATACACACTATAAAAGTAAATTCAAATACACTAAGTCTAAAATCTGTATTTTCATTAAAACTGTTTTTAAGAAACGGATTTGTTGAAAAAGAAAAAATCGGCACAATAGATTTTGATTCAACGGATATTTATTATGAGGATAAAATTGATTTAGATGAAGAATCTTTTTCTGCAATAGCAGGTGATGATATAGTGAAACTGTCTTTGGTTGATACAAAAGGAAAACACACTATTATAAATACCATAAAAGCTGCAATAAATACATACTTAATAAATAATTACGGTGCTGCCGTTAATTTTAGTATTATAAAAGATATTGTAGATAGAGAGATTGAAGTTAAGGACGATGAAATCTCCCAGTCTATAACTCTCCCTTTATATTTGGGTTTAGCTGCCACAATGATTGGTATAATATTCGGTCTTTTCTCAATGCCAGAATTAAATGGAGATGGGTTCTCAGAGGGCGTGAATGCGCTTATCGGCGGTGTAAAAATCGCAATGATAGGAAGTTTGACAGGATTGGCTTGCACTACCTATCTATCGTCCTTTTCCTACAAAAAAGCTAGACGTATTGTTCAAAAAGAAAAAAACGAACAATTAACCTATTTGCAAGCAAAGTTATTACCTGAACTTATAAAGGCAGAGGACACTGGTGTTTCAGGGTTAAAAGCAAGTTTAGACAGATTTGCTAGGGTCGCAACCAATATTTCCGATAATGTACTTATTGCAGCAAATCAAACAGGTGAAAATCTTGAATTGCAAAAAGATGTAATGGAAAAGGTTGATAATATGAAAGTTCTAAAGGTTTCTAGATGGAATCTTGAACTTTTTGAAAAGATGGAAAAAAATATGGAAGCTTTCAATCAATTCTCAATCTACTTATCAAATATGGAGCGTATTACTTCTCATCTTTTAGAATTTGCAAATAAAACTTCTGATGTAAACAAAGTCATCAATGGTATTGATAGCACTTTAGGTGAGTCTAGAGACCTAACAAGATTTCTTACGTCACATTTTGAAAAGATAGAGAACTCTGGCGATGCTGCATTAAAATCAGTAGGTATTGTTGAATCACATTTCGAAGATGCAATAAAATCATTAAAAGAAAGAACAGAAGAAATGATTAACCAATTGTATAAAAGTGCGGGTAATCATGAAGTTAGTATTGAGAATATTTATAAAGACATCCAAAATAATCTTAATAGCATAACTTCTCAATATGTGGATGCTTTTAAGGATGCTTATTCTGATACTATTCCTAAGTTCAATCAGCTCGATAACCTTGAATTAATGAAAGAAATAAACGCTTCAATTAATAGTCTGAAACAAAGTCAAGTTTTAATAAATAAGCTGAATTCTATCGAAGAAAGTTTAAACAAACATTCTTCTCGTAAAAATGACATTAATCCCAATATTTCTATTTCCTCTCAAAAGCCTAAAGTTGAAAATAAAGAAGAAACCATTAGTCTAGGCAAAGTAATTAAAAAAATATTTTAGCAATTATGAAAATGAGTTTAATCCAAACAACCAATAATTGGAAACGGTCTTTTTTATTGTTGGGAATTATTCCAGTTATTTTTATCGGAACAATATATATCGTTTATGGTTACGTTTTTAATCCATTATTTACTGAAGAAAATTCTGCAATAAATTTTTTAAAACTATCAAATCAGTTTTCTCTTTTTGAATCTGACATTGCATTACCCTTGATAGCTAAAACATTAGGTAAATTATCTGTTATCTTACTAAATGTAATATTCGTGCTGTGGCTTTGTTTTCACATTTCAATTTCATATTTGAAATTATCACAACAGATAGCGTATAAAGCGGAGTTGTTTATAGAATTATTACTTATTACTCTACTATATCTTTTTATTATTTCTCCTGTAAGTCTTCTCCTGTATGTTTTGGGTTGCATAGTTCTTATTTTGGATTTAATATTAATCATCTTTTATTGGATTTATCAATTAAGGACTAAGCGATGAAAAAAGATAATATTTTTTGGATTAGTTATTCAGATTTAATGACAAGTTTGTTTTTCGTTATGCTTGTTCTTTTTGTTGTAACCATTGGATATTTAAAATATAATCTTGAAACTACTGAACAACAGCTGGAAAAAATTCAAGAATTACAAACTGCCGTTCAAAAACTCCCTAAAGAATACTTTGAATATCAGCCTGAATACAAGCGATTTAAGCTAAACAAACAAATACAATTTCAAAGTGGCAGTTCTTATATTAATCCCCAATATCATAAATACTTAATTGAAGTAGGTGATGCAATTTTAAGTTTAATACTTGAACTCAAAAACCAAGATAAGTTTCAAAAACTTGATATTAAATATCTTGTTGTTATTGAAGGAATGGCATCAAAAGATAATTACTCACGTAACTACGAACTAAGCTATGAGCGAGCATTATCATTATATAACTTTTGGAAATCTAAAGGTATTTCATTTGATGCAACTGATTGTGAAATACAGATTTCTGGTAGTGGGACAGAAGGGATTCGGGAGTATACAGGTCAGAGCGAATACAAAAACCAACAATTTCTTATTCATATAATCCCCAAAATGGGTAAAATACAAAACAATGAGAAATAATATATTTTCATTTTTGCAAACGGCAACTTTGTTTACTTTTCTAATTGTGACTATGCAAATAGAAAGTGGTTGTTCTGGCTGTTCTCCATCTGGCAGACGAGGTAATCAAAAAACAGAATCAAATAAACCATCAACCACAAATTTTGATAGTAGGCAAAGTTCAAATAACAGGGAATCACAAAGAAATATAACTAGCAGTAAACAAGTATTGCCATTGAATGAATTATACAACAGGTACAAAAAATCTGTATTCCTCGTTTATACATCCGATGGGAATAATGGTTTTCAAGGTTCTGGTTTTTTCATATCCCAAAATGGTTTAGCAGTCAGTAATTATCACGTTTTTGAAGGCACGTCTCAAGGATTAGAAATTATTGAAACAATTGATGGAAAGCAATTCAAAATTCTGGAAGTATTAGATAAAAGCAAAGAGAATGATTACATTATTTTTAGAGTTAAAATTGATAATTATAAAATACTAAACCCCATATCAATAGTTTCTCAAATACCACAAGTCGGTGAAGATGTATTTGCAATTGGTAATCCGAGAGGTTTGGAAAGTACTTTGTCTAAAGGGATTATCTCTGGGTATAGAGAAAAAAATACCTTAATTCAAACCACAACTGAAATAACCCATGGTAGCAGTGGAGGTCCTTTGTTGAACATGAGAGGAGAAGTGGTTGGGATTACTTCGGCTGGTCTTGGAGAAGCAAATTTAAATTTTGCAGTAAATATTAAAATATTAAATCTAAATAGATTCAAATAAAATGAGAAACACATCAAAATATCTATTACTAATTTTACTATCAATAGTAATTTTTTCCTGTAATTCAAGGCGTGATAGAGCTGAACTTGCAGGTTTTTTAGATGTAACTAAGGTCGTTGATGGTGATACATTCTGGGTAGCTGATGGTTCTGAAAAAGGCTTGAAAATTAGACTTATTGGTGTAAATACTCCTGAAACAGTACATCCACAGAAACCTGTTGAGTACTATGGTCGAGAAGCTTCTGATTATGTAAAAAGTATTTTGACTGGAAGTAAAGTCAAATTACAATTTGATGTGAACCGTACTGATAGATATGGCAGAACTTTAGCTTATGTATATTTAAAAGACGGAACTTTTTTAAATGCTGACTTGATAATAAAAGGTTATGGGCAAGCGATGACAGTGCCTCCAAATGTAAAATACTCTGAAAAATTTGTTGAGTTAGAAAGAAAAGCAAGAGAAGAAAAAGTTGGATTATGGAAAGAAACAAATTAGCCAACCCACACAGCCAAGCACAATTGCAATTCGCACGAGCCAACGCTCCAACCAAAAATTGCAATAGAGCTTGTCTGTTTTCCATCGCTTTTTTTGCCGACCCTAAAACTATTTTTTTCAAGAACAGCAGTGCTTCGATCGAGACGATTAATGATTGTAAAAGACTGATAATAAATTGTTAATGAATGAACACCAGCAGCTAACAATTAGGCATGATTATTCGGCATAGCCGCATTAATCATGCCTGATGTTGGACTAAAACCCGTTGGTTAAGAGGTATGTGTTTTCAATTTGGAAGTGCCACTTTTGAGGTAGGATAATTT
>Ga0265295_1003216_pt1 | contig 24281 bp, 17 predicted proteins | sample Munlansysbiofilm_FD_192503 | JGI IMG/M metagenome (GOLD analysis project Ga0265295, IMG submission 192503) | Leachate microbial communities from a municipal landfill in Southern Ontario, Canada - Methane capture system biofilm | ecosystem: Engineered > Solid waste > Landfill > Unclassified ... | reverse complement strand
CGCGCTCGAACTCGGCCACCTTCCATACGCCCTTGCGCTGGGCGGCAAACTCGTAGCGGAAGAGCACGCCGCTGTCCAGCACCTCGAGCACCTGCTCTTTTTCCTCTTTCCCGAAAATTTCGAAACCAGGCACGATATCACCTCTCTTGAAGAACAGCAGGCCCGCAGCCGGTGTGCCGGCGGCGGGCCTGGACAGGGAACTCCGGGACGACCTCAGAGGGTCGGCCGGGGCAGGACGAAACCATTGTCGATCAACCGCACCCGGCCGTCGATGTGCACCGCCAGGGCGAGCACGGTGCGCTCGTCCACCCGGGCCACCTCCTCCAGGGTCTCGCTGTCGACGAAGCTGGCGTAATCGATCCTGGTGCCGGCATGGGCGTGGATGTGGGCGGTCACCAGGCGGGTCAGCTCGGCGGTTTCTCTCACCCCAGCCCGGGCCTTTTCCCGGGCCAGCTGCAGGCCGGTGGACAGGCTGAGCGCCGCGGCCCGGTTGGCCGGGTCGAGGTTGGCGTTGCGGGAACTCATGGCCAGCCCGTCCGCTTCACGGACAATGGGGTGGCCGACGATGCGCACCGGGATGTTCAGGTCCGCGACCATGCGGCGGATGATCGCCAGCTGCTGGAAATCCTTCTCGCCGAACACCGCCACGTCGGGCTGGACGATGTTGAACAGCTTGGTGACCACCGTGGCCACGCCGGCGAAATGGACCGGCCTGCTGCGGCCGCACAGGTGGGTGGCCAGGTCGCGCACCCGCACCTCGGTCTGGAAGCCGGGCGGGTACATGAGCGCCGGCGTGGGCGCGAACACCGCGGCCACCCGCTCCCCTCGCACAAGCTCCATGTCCCGCTCGAAGTCGCGCGGGTAGCGGTCGAGATCCTCGTTGGGCCCGAACTGGGTCGGGTTGACAAACAGGCTGACCACCACCAGGTCGCAGAGCTTGGCGGCCATGCGCATCAGGCTCAGGTGGCCCTCGTGGAAGAAGCCCATGGTCGGCACCAGGGCGACACTCTGGCTGGCCAGGGCCTGGGCCCCGGCCCACTGCTGCATCTCTGCCGGGCTCTGGATGATGTCCATCATTTTTTCAGCTGGTTGAGTTTGAAGCGGATCATGTCCCGTTCGGGATCCGCCTTGGCCTGACCGTCCGCGGGCGCGGTGAGTTCGAGAAAGGTGGCGTAGGCCGCTGCGGCCTCGGCCTTGCGGCCCGCCTGTTCGTTGACCCTGCCCCGGGCGCGGCTGGCCTCGGCGGCGAAGCCCTCGATGGCGGCCAGTTCGTTGTACAGGGCGAGCGCCCGGTCCCACTGCTTGTCCTGCTCGAGCAGGCCGGCCAGCTTGATGAGCACGAGCGGTTTGACGAGCGAACCGCTGCCCAGGCTACTGTTGACCGCCTCATATTTGGCAATGGCTGCTGCCCGCTGGCCCTCCCGCTCGTCCAGCCGCGCCAGTTCGATGCGCGCCCACACGGCGGAGGGGGTGGCGGCGTACCCGCTCGCCACCTGTTCGAGCTGGCCGCGGCTGCCGGCGCCCGCGGCCAGGGCCGCATCCAGGGCGGCGGCCGCCTTGCCGGCGCGGTGGTCCCGGTAGGTGGTGTAGCCGGAGATGCCCAGGGCCAGCGCCAGGCCGACTGCCGCCACCATGGACAGCGGTCGCCGGTTGCGGCGGACAAAGGCGACAAAGGCCGGCGGCAGGTTGAACTGGTCGAGCAGGCCCGGGGGCGGCCCCAGGGGCTGCAGCTTACTGTTTTCCCGGTCAAAGGCGCTGGGTTCCGCCATGGCTCCTGGATCTCCTTGAAAAACGGTCACGGGTGACGGGACGGCCGCGGGCGAATACGGTTGCGCTCGGCCGACCGGTCCTGGTATGAGATTCCGGGTCTTGCCCCGGACTGGTGCGACTGGGTCGCGAAATGAAAGATTATACCCGGGCCGACAAAAAAAGCATCCGCCAAAGAAAGATGTGTCCGCAAAAACCCCTTGCCCCGCCTCGTTGCCCCCGGCGGCAGGGATCGCCCTGAACCGCCATGGATGACCGCCGCATTCTCACCGTCAGCGAACTGAGCACCGCCATCCGCAGCCTGCTGGAGCGGAACTTTCCCTTTGTCAGCGTGGCCGGCGAGATCTCCAACCTGGCCCGGCCCCGCTCCGGCCACCTCTACTTCACCCTCAAGGACCAGGGGGCGCAAATCAGGGCGGTGCTGTTCAAACTGCAGCAGCGCTACCTGGCCGAGGTACCCCGGGACGGGGCCCAGGTCGTCTGTCGCGGGCGGATCTCGGTGTACGAGCCGCGCGGCGACTACCAGCTGATCGTCGATACCCTCGACTTCCAGGGCGCCGGCGCCCTGCAGCAGGCCTTTGAGGCGCTCAAGCGGCGGCTGGCGGCCGAGGGGCTGTTCGACGAGCACCTGAAGCGGCAGCCGCCCTCCTTCCCCGCCCACATCACCCTCGTCACCTCGCCCCACGGCGCGGCGGTGCATGATTTCCTCAAGATCGCCGGCCGCCGCTGCCCGCAGGTGCGCATCGGCGTCTGCCCGGTGGCCGTGCAGGGGCCGCAGGCCGCCGCCGAGATGATCCAGGCGCTCACCGACATCAACCGGAACGTGGCCACGGAGGTGATCGTCCTCTGCCGTGGCGGCGGCTCCATCGAGGATCTGCAGGCCTTCAACGACGAGGGCCTGGCCCGGGCCATCCGCGCCTCCGCCCTGCCGGTGGTCAGCGCGGTGGGCCACGAGATCGACTTCACCATCGCCGATTTCGCCGCCGATCTGCGCGCCCCCACCCCGAGCGCGGCGGCGGAACTGCTCACCCCGGACCGGGAGACCCTGCGCGCCGCGGTCAGCGGCTGCCGTCTGCGCTTGCGGCGGGTGCTTGCGGGCCGCATCGACCGCGAGCAGCAGCGCCTGGCGCTCGCCCGCCAGCGGCTGCACACCATGACCCACCCGCTGGACAAACTGCTGCTGCGTTTGGATCACCTCGCCCTGAACCTGGAGGTGGCCCTGCAACGGGGAATTGCGGCCCGGCACCAGCGCCTGGACGCCCTGGCCGGCCGCCTGACCCGGCGGGAACCGTCGCACCATTTGACCCTGCAGGCGCAACGGGTGCAGGAACTGCGTTTCCGGCTGGTGCAGGCAGCCCGGGAAGGACTGCGCGAACGGACGCGCCGGTTCGGCCGGGCAACCGGGGTGCTGCAGGCGGTCAGCCCGCTGGCCACCCTGGCCCGGGGCTATGCGGTGGTCCGCCGGAGCAAGCCGGGACGCGAGGTGGTGAGCGATGCGGGGCAGGTGCGGCTGACCGAGGCGGTGGAGGTGCTCCTCCACCGGGGGGTGTTGTTCTGTCGGGTCGAGGGGAAAAAACAGGGGGAGGAGGGCGCGGCGAACGCCACCCCGGATCAGTCGAGTGCGGCCTCGACCTCCTGATCGATGGCGGCGATCACCCGGGCCAACTGCTCCGGGTTCTCCCGGGCGGCTTCCTTGAGCACCCCGCCCCAGTCACGGAGCATGTCGGTGTCCACCTTGCGCACGTCGTTGGGCCGGACCCACTCGAGGACGATTTTCCGGCCCAGGTTGTCGAGCGCCTCGCGCTGGGCCCTCCGCTCCTCCTCCGGTGTCCTGGACAGCAGGTAGGCGGTGATCTCGTGCCAGCCATCGGCGAGCAGGTTGCCCTCGTAGAAGGTCTTGAACCAGCGTTTTTCCTCGGCGCTCAGGTGCCCGGGCACCTCGTAGCCGCCCGCGCCGTCGGTGAGCGCGGCCTGGGCATTGTTGGCCCGGGCGGACGGGGCGAGGGCTGAGAGGGCTGTAAGACAGAGGGTGAAAAGCAGATAGCGCATAGTCGTTCTCCTTGCCAGGACCGAATCCTCCACTTGAGACTGGTTCTTGGGTGTTGAGATACAACGGTGTAGGACCGGTGTCAAGTAGCGACCGGAAAAAAGTTCAATTTTTTGTACCGCGGCCGTCAACAGAGCGGCCACTCAGTCGGCACCGCTCACCCCGGCCTCGGTAAAGGTGGCGACCTCGGTGAGCACGTGCACCGCCGCCTCGACCACGTTCATGGCCAGGGCCGCGCCCGTGCCCTCGCCGAGCCGCAGGTTGAGGTCGAGCAGCGGCCTGCGGCCGAGTTTGTCGATGAGCGCCCCGTGGCCCGGCTCCACCGACCGGTGGGCGCAGATGATATAGTCGCGGACAAACGGCTCGAGCACACAGGCGATCATCGCCCCGGCGGTGGAGATGAAGCCGTCCACCAGCACCGGCTTGCGGTGGGCCGCGGCGCCGAGGATCAGGCCGGCGATGCCGCCGATCTCGAACCCGCCCACCTTGGCGAGCACGTCCAGACCGTCCTTGGGGTCGGGCCGGTTGCGGGCGATGGCCCGCTCGACCACCTTGATCTTATGACGCAGCTGATCGTCGTCGATGCCGGTGCCGCGGCCGGTGACCTCGGCCACCGGGCGGCCGGTGAGCACCGCGGCAATGGCCGTGCTCGGGGTGGTGTTGCCGATGCCCATCTCGCCGGTGCCGAACAGGTCCACCTCCGGGGCGAGCAGGTTGGCCACCTCGACCCCCGCCTCCACCGCCATGACCGCGTGCGTCCGGGTCATGGCCGGCCCGTAGACCATGTTGGCCGTGCCCCGGCCGATCTTCTTGGCGATCACCTGGCCGGCGCGGACCAGGTCGGCGAAGTCGTCCACAGCGCCCATGTCCACCACCCGTACCTCGGCCCCGGCCTGTCGGGCCAGGGCATTGATGCCGGCCCCGCCGCGGACGATATTGTGCACCATCTGGGTGGTCACCTCGGCCGGATAGCGGCTCACCCCCTCGGCCGTGACCCCGTGGTCGCCGGCCATGACCACCAGGCACTTGCGGGCCACCGGCGGGTGCATGGAGCGGGTCATGCCGGCCAGGTCGATGGCCAGGTCCATCAGGTCGCCCAGGGCCCAATGAGGCATGGTCAGCTGGTTGAGCCGTTCCTCGGCCTGGCGGCGGAAGTCAAAATCCTGGGGATAGATCCTGCGATAGGTGGCGTCGAGAAAACTGACCGGCTGTCCGTTAGACATCACGTGTTCCTGTTCGGTAAAAGACGGTGAAAACCCCCGGCCCGGCGCGTCTCACTCGCTGCCGGCCAGGGTGCGGTCGTAGAGTTTGCCCACGCCGTACTCCTTGCGGCGCTGGAACTTCTCGTAGGGCGGGCCGATGAGCTGCATCTCCGGGTACTGCTTCTGGATCTGCATGGCGATCTCCATCTCCTTGGTGCAGCCGGTGGAGTAGGTGGCGTCCTTGCCGGTCCACTCGGGCGGCACCTTCTTGCCCATCAGCTCGAAGGACTTGACGATGTCGTCCACGGTCTGGAAGCGCCAGATGTCGATGTTGCCGGAGCGCTGGAAGATCTCCCACATGTACATGATGTCGTCCGCGTCCATGCCCTCGACAAAATGCTCGCCCGGGTTGATGATGACCACCTCGTGGAGCGAATCGCGCAAATGCTCGACAAAGACGTTGAGCACCTCCTTGGCGGTCTTCAGCTGGCCCGGGATGGAGCCGACGATGGCCGAGTAGAACATGATGGTCTTGCCCGCCGCCTTCTCCCGCTCGACCATGTTGATGAGCTGCTCGGCCTTGCGCCGCAACTCGGCCCGCGAGAAGCGGATGGCGCGCGAGTGGCGCTCCTTGAGGAGGATGTCCAGTTCGCCGTCGTCCGCCGGGATGATGGAGACGATGTCGCGGGTGAATTGGAAGTGGTTGTTGATGTTCTCGCGGCCGCCCGGGTTGCGGTAGACCACCAGGTCCGCCTCCTTGAAGGCGCGGGCATAGGTGACCGAGGTGAGCAGCGGGTTGAACGGCTCACGCGTGCCGTCACTGATGACGAGCAGCCGGTTATCCTTGTCCAGGTGGGCGAGCAGCTGGTTCTTGCTGATCTTCGGGTCGCCAATCAGGTCCGCGTCCTCGAGCAGCTCGTCCAGGGTCGGGTCCTCGAGCAGGTCGACGAAGGAGACGCGGTGGTAGTAGAAGTTCTGCTTGACCGCGAGGATCACCTTGATGCCGATCTTCATGAAGATGCGCAGGATCGCCAGGTCGAAGACGATCTCGCCCGAGCGGCCGCCCACCCAGAGGATGCACGGCCGGCGCCGGCCGGCGATGACGTCGTGCAGCCAGTTGCAGATCCAGCTCCACTCGGGCGTGTCCAGGGGCGCGTTCATCACCTGGCAGATGGTGGCCAGGTCCGGCGGCACGTCCTGGCGCCAGATGGGCCGCAGGGAAGAAAGCAGGAGAAGCCGTTTCAGCCGCAGCAGGTGGAGCTGCAGGTCGATGTCGGTGAGGGTGGTGGCAGCGGTAATCTCCAGCCCTTTGGGCGAGTTGAAACACCGATCGAAGTCCGCGGACTTGAGAAAGACGGCCACCCGCCGGTTCTCCTGCTCCCGCTCGGCGGCCAGCGGCCGGTCGATCTCGCTGATGGTGGTGAAGATGCCGAGCAGCCGCTTCTCGATGCGGCCGGGCAGCTGCACCTTGTGCACCACCTCGTGGTTGTACTTGATGCTCAGCAGGCTGAGCAGGTAGCGCTGCTTGAAGTCGTCGGTAACCACCTCGCGCACCAGTCGCTCCAGCCGGGTCCAGATGCCGATGTAGGCCGAGGTGAGGATGGTGTCGGCGCGCTTTTCGATGATGGCCGCGAACAGCTCGTCCGAGCAGGGGTAGTAGATCTCGCCCTCGTCGAGGTGGACGATGAACTTGAGCTGCTCCGGCGAGGCCACCGCGTCCGGAAAGGTCTCGTAGGCGAGATGGTTCTCGGTGAAGAAATTGGTCAGCCAGGCGTCCCGGTCCGGGTCCTGCCCCTTGACGTAGCGGGTGATCTCGGTCATGCCCTCTCCTTTGCTGATCGGCGGCGCCCTCCCGGGCGACCGGACTCCTTCCGGTCCGTGCCGGGCCTGCCGTGCGGCGCGACAACCCGTTTCTATACTGTACCGGCGGGAAAAAGTCCCACCCTTCGGCTGCAGCCTCGGCTTTTTTCCGGCCGGAACCGGGGCGCGGCAACGACCGGGATACCTTTATCATGCGGACAGAAAACCCTTTGCCCGGAACGGCCCGGTCCGCTACCATGGCCCGGTCACCGTTATCCACCAACCATTGTCACACAGAGGTTTTCCCATGTCGAACTGGTACGTCGCCGCCGATGGCGCATCCCTTGGGCCCTTCACCCTCCAGCAACTGCAGGACGGCCTCGCCAGTGGCCGTTACACCCCGGCCACCCTGGTCTGGCGGGACGGCTTCGCCGACTGGCTGCCCGCCGGCCAGGTGCCGGAACTGCAGCCGGGCGCGCAGCCGCAGGGGCCGCCGCCCGTTACCGGCAAGGAGGCGCACGAGATCGACTACACCATTTTCGGCGTTGAGATGCAGTTCGTGGAGATCGAACTCGACCCGCAGGAAAGCGTCATCGCCGAGGCCGGGGCGATGATGTACATGCACGACCAGGTGGTCATGCAGACGCTGTTCGGCGACGGCTCCCGGGCCGGTGCTGCCGGCTCCTTTCTCGACAAGATGATCGGCGCGGGCAAGCGGCTGGTCACCGGCGAGGGACTGTTCACCACCCTGTTCACCTACACCGGTGCGAACAAGGGGCGGGTGGCCTTTGCCGCGCCCTACCCGGGCAAGATCATCCCGCTTGACTTGAGCCGCTACCACGGCCGCATCATCTGCCAGAAGGACGCCTTTCTCTGTGCGGCCAAGGGGGTGACCATGGGGATCGCCTTTCAGAAGAAGGTCGGCGTGGCCCTGTTCGGCGGCGAGGGGTTCATCATGCAGCAGTTGGACGGCGACGGGCTGGTGTTCGTCCATGCCGGCGGCACCATCGTCGAGAAGGAACTGGCCGCAGGCGAGACCCTGCGCGTCGACACCGGCTGCCTGGTGGCCCTGACGCGCACGGTCCACTACGACATCGAGTTCGTGGGCAACGTCAAGTCCGCGATCTTCGGCGGCGAGGGGTTCTTCTTTGCCAACCTGCGCGGCCCGGGCCACGTCTGGCTGCAGTCCCTGCCCCTCTCGCGGTTCGCCGGCCGCATCTGGGAGGCTGCACCGCAGACCCTGGGCGGGGCCAAGGGCGAGGGCTCGGTGCTCGGCGGACTGGCCAACATCTTCGAGCGCTGAGCGAACATAAGGTGGTCCGGCCGGCGGCGACCGGACCACCGGCCGGACTCAGCCGGCCTGCTCCTCGAGGAAGGCCTGCATCTCGCGGCTCAGGCCCAGCTGGCGGGCGAGGCGGTCGAACCAGGCCCGCTCCGCCTCGGTGTCGATGCTGACCGCGGCCGCGGCCAGCAGGTACATGGTCCGGGCCACCGCCAGGTCGGTGATGCCGGCCGTGAGTTCCTCGATGGTTTTCGGCCGGTGCAGTTCATCCACCAGGAAGAACTTCTCTTCCTGGCTGAGATCGGCGCCGCGCAACCGGTCGAGCACGGCCCGCTCCTCGATCTCGTCCATGACGCCGTCTGCATGGGCCGCGGCGACCATGGCCTGGAGCATGCGCACCGCCAGTTCCGCGCCGACCTGGCCCGGGGGCGCCGGTGCGGCGGCGGTTGGCGGCGCGGCAACAGGATCGGCCGGCGGCGCGGCCAGTGCAACGGCCGCAGCCGGCGGCGGTGGTGGCGGGGGCGAAGCCGCCGTCCCCGGGGGCGGAGGCGGCGGTGGTCCGCTACCCGGCCCGGGCGGCGGCTGAGGCGGCATCCCCCCGGCCTGGACCTGCGGCCCCTGCTGCCTGAGGATTTCGTAGGCGCCCACCCCCAGACCGATCAGGGTCATCAGGCCACCGCCCGAGGCCAGACCACCGAGCAGCGAACTCGATCCTTTTTTCTTCTTCTTGCCCTTTTTGCCCCACGAACCGTTCGTGCTCACCACCTCGCCGACGATTTTGCCCAACAGTTTCTCCGGATTCAGCATGGTTGCTCCTTGCAGTTGACCCTACTTTCAGGCCCGGCGCGGAAGGCTCGGTCGCCCTCCCCTGCCCGTTTTGCCCTGCCGGCGCGGTCGCCGGCACAGGCACTTTGGCCTTGTCTGCCGTATTCCGTTGCCACTATACTCATTCCGTGCTCATCCTTCAGCCCCGGCGCCGACGATTTCCGCCGACACCGGGCGCCTTGCCCAGTGAGCATCCGCCTCCTGTCCCTGTCCACCGAACCCGGAGTTGCCATGTTTGCCGAGCAGGACTACCTCGACGATCTCTTCGCCTTTATCAGCCGGTCCCCGACGGCCTGTCACGCGGCCGCCAGCGGCGCGGCCCTGCTCGATGCCCACGGCTTCACCCGGCTGTTCGAGACCGACCACTGGGGAGAGCTGAAAGCCGGCTCCTACTACCTGGTGCGCGACGACGCCAGCCTCATCGCCTGGACCCTGACCGGTCCGGCCGATGCGGCCCGGCCGCTGCGCCTGGCCGGGGCGCATACCGACAGTCCGGCCCTGAAGGTCAAGCCCAACCCGGTGCAGCTGCGTCACGGCTGCGTCCAGCTCGGGGTCGAGGTCTACGGCGGCGCCCTGCTCAACCCCTGGTTCGACCGGGACCTAAGCCTCGCCGGCCGGGTCGTCTGGCAGCAGGCGGACGGACCGCTCGCCGCCAGCCTGATCGACTTCCGGCGGCCGGTGGCCTGCATCCCCAGCCTGGCCATCCATCTGGACCGGGAGGTGAACGACAAGCGCGCCATCGACCGCCAGACCGCCCTGGTCCCCCTGTTCATGCAGGCGAACGGTGAGCCCCCGGATTTCCGGGCGATCCTCGGCGAGCAGCTGGCCGCGGAACACCCGGACACGGCCGGCGCGGCAATCCTCGATTGGGACCTGTTCCTCTACGACCCCCAGCCGCCGGCCCGGGTGGGCCTGCGGGGCGAGTTCATCAGCGGCCCGCGGCTCGACAACCTCGTCTCCTGCCACGCCCTGCTCCGTGCCCTGGGACAGACCGCGGAGCGGCGGGACAGCCTGATCGTGCTCAACGACCACGAGGAGGTGGGCAGCCTGTCCGCCTCCGGAGCCCAGGGCACCTTTCTCCGGGACCTGCTCAGCCGGCTCTACCCGGACCCGGTCCTGCGCCGGCAGGTACTCGCCGGATCCCTGCTGGTATCCGTGGACAATGCCCACGCCGTGCACCCGAATTTCGCCGGCCGCCACGACCCCGAACACCTGCCGCTGTTGAACGGCGGGCCGGTGATCAAGATGAACGCAGCCGGGCGCTACGCCACCAGCGGCCCCACTGCAGCCCTGTTCCGCACCTTCTGCCGCCAGGCCGGGGTGCCCTGCCAGCAGTTCGTCATGCGCAACGACCTGGCCTGCGGCTCGACCATCGGCCCGCTGACCGCGGCCGGACTCGGCGTGGCCGCGGTGGACGTGGGCATCCCCCAGTTGGCCATGCACTCGATCCGTGAAACCGCGGGCAGCCGCGACGGCTGGTCCCTGCTGCGCGCCCTGGCCGCCTTCCTTTCCGCCCCGGACGAGGGGATCCGCTGCCCCGTGGCCCGACCCTGAACGAACCGCAGCCCCGCACCCGGCCCCACCGCCGGGCCGGCCGTGCTGTCCGTCCCTTCCACCAACGGAGTCCCCCATGGCCTTTCCTTCCTGCGTGAGCACCGGCTGGGACAGCCTGGACCAGATCATCGATCACCTCCGCCGCGGCGACAACGTGGTCTGGCAGGTGGACAACATCGACGACTACCAGCGGCTGGTCACCGCCTTTGTCAACCGGGCGCTGGCCAACGGCGAACGGGTGGTCTACGTGCGCTTCGCCCGCCACCTGCCGCTCATCGAGGAGCGCAGCGACCTGGTCACTGTCCACCGCCTGGACGTGGCCCTGGGGTTCGAGTCCTTCTCCGCCCAGGTGCACAACCTCATCACCCGGGAGGGCCGCGACATCTTCTACGTGTTCGATTCCCTCTCCGACCTGCTGCACGTCTGGGCCACGGACCTGATGATCGGCGACTTCTTCTTCATCACCTGCCCCTACCTGTTCGAACTGAACACCGTGGCCTACTTCGCCCTCCTCCGCAACCGGCACTCGTACAAGGCGGTGGCCCGCATCCGCGAGACCACCCAGGTGCTCATCGACGTCTACAACTACCAGGGCCAGGTGTGCGTCCACCCGGTGAAGGTGCAGCACCGCTACTCGCCGACCATGTTTTTCCCCCACCTCAAGCGCAAGGGCGTGCTCGAGCCGGTGATCAACAGCGTCGACGCCACCGAGCTGTTCACCCATCTCTCCCGCCGGCGGAGCGGCGTGCGGCCGCGCCACCTGGACTACTGGGACCACCTCTTTCTCCGCGCCCGAACCCTGCACGAATCCGCGGACAAGGCCGAGGAGAAGCAGGACATGGTCGAGCAGTTGAGCCGCCTGCTGCTCACCCGCAACCGGCAGCTCATCGCCCTCGCCCGCGAGCACCTGACGCTCGGCGACCTGTTGCGCATCAAGGAGCGGCTCATCGGCACGGGTTTCATCGGCGGCAAGTCGCTGGGCATGCTGCTCGCCCGCAAGATCCTCGTCAACGACCCGGCCCGCCGCTGGCACGAGGTGCTCGAACACCACGACTCCTTTTACATCGGCTCGGACGTGTTCTATTCCTACATCGTCCAGAACGGCTGGTGGAAGCTGTTCATGGCCCACAAGACCCCGGAGGGCTACTACGCCCGGGCCGCGGACCTGCGCGAGCGGTTGCTCACCGGCGTCTTTCCCGAAGAGATCACCGAGCAGTTCCAGCTGATGCTCGAGTATTTCGGCCAGTCGCCGATCATCGTCCGCTCCTCGAGCCTGTTGGAGGACGCCTTCGGCAGCGCCTTTGCCGGCAAGTACGACAGCTTCTTCTGCGTCAACCAGGGTTCGCCGGAACAACGCTACCAGGCCTTCGAGAGCGCGGTGCGGCGGATCTTCGCCAGCACCATGAACGAGGACGCGCTCGCCTACCGGTTCCAGCGTGGCCTGGACCGGATGGACGAGCAGATGGCGCTGTTGGTGCAGCGGGTGTCCGGCGCCTATCACACCGACTGCTTCTACCCGGAAATGGCGGGCGTGGGCCTGTCCCACAACCCGTTCGTGTGGAAAAAGGGCATGGATCCGCAGGCGGGCATGGTCCGGCTGGTGTACGGGCTCGGCACCCGGGCCGTGGACCGGGTGGGCAACGACTACCCGCGCATCATCGCCCTGGACGACCCGCTGGTCAAGCCGCTGGCCGGCATGGCCGACCTCCGCCGCTTTTCCCAGCACTCGGTGGATGTGCTCAACCTGGAGGAGAACAGCCTGACAAGCGTGCCCTTTGCCACCATGGCGGCCAGGATTCCCCCGGCCCGCCTCGACCAGCTGACCATCCGCGACACCGAGGCCATGGAGGCGCTGCGGGCCATGGGCCTGCCCCATCGCGAGGAACGGGTGCTGACCTTCGACCCATTCCTCACCGACTCACCGTTCATCGACATCATGCGCAGCCTGCTCCGCCGGTTGAACGCGGTCTACGACCACCCGGTGGACGTGGAGTTCACGGTGAATTGCAACAAGGCCGGGGAAATCCAGGTGAACCTGCTGCAGTGCCGGCCGTTCCAGACCATCGGTCTGGGCGGCCGCTCGCCCCGGCCCCGGGCGGTCGACGATGGGGAAACGGTCCTGCGCATGGAGGGCGGGTTCATGGGCGGCAACATCGCCCTGCCCATCGCCCAGGTGATCCTCGTGGACCCGGAGCCCTACTGCCGCCTGAGCCTGTCGGAGAAATACACGGTCGCCCGGCTCATCGGCCAGCTCAACCGGAGCGTGGTCGACCAGGACAAGAACCCGACCCTGCTGCTCGGCCCGGGCCGCTGGGGCACGGGCACGCCGGCCATGGGCGTACCGGTCCACTTCGCCGAGATCAACCACATCAGCGCCCTGGCGGAGATCAGCTACCGGGACGGAAGCCTCATCCCGGACCTGTCGTTCGGCTCGCATTTCTTCCACGACCTGATCGAGACCCGCATCTTCTACCTGGCCATCTACCCGGAGCAGCCGGGGGTGCTGTTCGACCGCCAGTGGTTCCTCGACCGGCCCAACCGCCTGGCCGCGCTCTGCCCGGAACACGGCGCCCTGGCATCGGTGGTGCGGGTGGTGGACACCCGCGCCGCCGGGCTGGTCCTCCACGCCGATGTCACCACCCAGCAGGTGGCGGGGGTGCTCACCGGGGCCGCACCCACTCCCGGGCCAATCGTCTCCAACTGAGCCGCAGCACCGCGGCGCGGACAAAAAAAGGGCCGGTTCCCGGCGGCGGTGTGCAGCAAACATCCTGCCAACCGACCGCCGGAAGCCCGGCCCTCCGGCACCGGACGGGGGCAAGGCCCCGCCCGTCAACCCTCGCTCAGACCACGCCGTAGGCGAGCATGGCCTTGGCCACCTTGGTGAAGCCGGCGATGTTCGCGCCCATCACGTAGTCGCCGGGCCGGCCGTAGGCCTCGGCCGCGTCCAGGCAGGACCTGTGGATGCTCTTCATGATGAGCAGCAGCCGGTTGTCCACCTCCTCGCGCGTCCAGGAGAGCTTGAGACTGTTCTGGCTCATCTCCAGGCCGGAGGTGGACACGCCGCCGGCGTTGGCCGCCTTGCCCGGGCCGTAGAGCAGGTTGTGCTCCTGGAACACCCGCACCGCATCCGGGGTGGAGGGCATGTTGGCGCCTTCCGCCACGCAAATGCAGCCGTTGTCCGCCAGGGCCTGGGCGTGCGGACCGTTCAGTTCGTTCTGGGTGGCGCAGGGCATGGCGATGTCCACCTTGATGTTCTGCTCGCGGAGCACGTCCCAGACGTTCTTGCCCTCGTAGCAGGGGACGTTATAGGTGCTGGCGTACTCGCTCACCCGGCCGCGGCGGACGTTCTTCAGTTCCATCAGGTACTGCAGCCGTTCCGGATTGATGCCGTACTCGTCGATGACCGTGGCACTCGAGTCGCAGATGGAAACGACCCGGCCGCCCATCTGGTTGATCTTCTCGATGGCGTACTGGGCCACGTTGCCGGCGCCGCTCACCGCCACCACCTTGCCTTGCAGGTCGAGGCCGCGGGTGGCCAGCATCTCGGCGGCGAAATAGACCGCGCCGTAGCCGGTGGACTCCGGCCGGACCAGGCTGCCGCCGTACTCCAGCCCCTTGCCGGTGAGCACGCCGGTGTGCTCGTTGCGGATCTTCTTGTAGTAGCCGAACATGTAGCCGACCTCGCGGCCGCCCACGCCGATGTCACCGGCGGGCACGTCCGTCTCCGGGCCGATGTGGCGGAACATCTCGCGCATGAAGGCCTGGCAGAAGCGCATGATTTCGCTGTCCGACTTGCCCTTGGGGTCGAAGTCCGAGCCGCCCTTGCCGCCGCCCATGGGCAGGGTGGTGAGGGCGTTCTTGAAGATCTGCTCGAAGCCGAGGAACTTGATGATGGACAGGTTCACCGACGGATGGAAGCGGATGCCACCCTTGAACGGGCCGATGGCGTTGTTGAACTGGACCCGGAAGCCGCGGTTGACGTGCACCTGGTGCTTGTCGTCCATCCACGGCACGCGGAAGATGACCGTGCGCTCGGGCTCCACCACCCGCTCATAGATGTTGGCCCGGACGAACTCCGGATGGCGTTCCACGGTCGGCTCCAGGGTTTCCATGACCTCGGTCACGGCCTGATGGAATTCGTGCTCGCCCGGGTCGAGCTGCTTCACCTTGTCGATGACGTCTGTAATGACTGACATAAATTCGCCTCCTGTGTGCGATGGAACGGCTTGCCTGCGAAAATTAAGTCCTCCTTCATTTTTCGGAGAACCACCACGGTCCCCCTTATAATAGGATGGCGGGCGTTTCACAACTGCAACGTGCAGAAATTTTCAGTCGCGAAAAACAAGGTAACAACTTGATATAAAAACATATATCGACCAACTGGAGACAGCCCGGCAAGCGGGCGTCGATCGCTTGACCCGGCCGAACCGGTCCGGACAGACTTTATTCAAAATTATTTATCCACAGGATCATTCATGCTGCATGCATTGTGCTTGCCCGCATCCGGTGGCAACCGGTATAGTATCGCCTTCTTGCAACCCGACCCGACCAATCCCAGCCACACGATGGAGCGCCCCATGCGCACGGACACCCGCAAACTCCAGGTCCTGCACATCCTCCGGGAGAATCTCAGCAACCCCAGCCCGCAGGCGGTGCGCGCCGACGACATCGCCAGCCGGCTGCAGCTGAGCCTGCCGGAAACACAGCTGCTGCTCAAGGTGATGACCGACATGGGCGTGATCGAAAGCAGCGTGGACAGCCACCTGGCCCTGATCACCCGCAAGGGGTTGCACCACCTGCAGTCCAGCCGCCCGGCCACCGTCTGAACCCGCCGCCCGCCCATGCACCAGCAGCCGCAGAGCCACGACCAGTACATCAAGGCACTGATGGACATCAGCCAGGCCCTGACCTCGGACCTGTTCCTCGATGACGTGTTCAAACTCATCGTCATGGTGGTGGCCAAGGTCACCGGCGTGGACATCTGCTCCCTATGGCTGGTCGACGAGAACGCCAGCCCGCCCAAGGTGCGACTCAAGGCCACCCAGGCCATCGAGCCGGAATACGTGCTCAACCGCTCGCTCGACCTGAACGAGGGCGTGGTCGGCCACGTGATCTCCACCCAGGCGCCGCTGGTCATCAGCGACGTGCTCCAGTGCGAAATCTTCAAGGAAAAGGAGATGGCCCGCAAGCTCGGGCTGGTGTCCATGATCGGCGTGCCCCTGCAGGGCAAGGGCGAGCGGGTCATCGGCGCGCTCAATTGCTTCACCTCCGCGCCCCACGAATTCTCCCGCACCGACATCAACCTGCTCACCGCAGTGGCCAACCAGGCGGCGGTGGCCATTATCAACACCGAGCTGATCATCAAGACCAGGATCATCCAGGAGGAACTCAAGTCGCGCAAGAAGATCGAGCGCGCCAAGGAGATCATCATGGAGCGCAGCAAGATCAGCGGCGACGAGGCCTACCGGTGGATCCAGAAGCGGAGCATGGACTCGCGCAAGTCCCTGCTCGAGGTGGCCGAGGCCATCCTGCTCGCCAATGAAATCTACTGACCCGGGCCAAGCCCCACTTCTTTGTTGACAGAATTCTCAAGTTCCACTAAATAGTCCGTCCCAGAGAAGACTGTCGCACAACGGCGTGCGCGGTTTTCACCCTAGACTTCCGCAGCATGACAATGGCGTCTGCCTCCCCTTCGGGGAGACAGGCGCTTTTTTTTTGTGCTGCCGTTTCCTGCCGGACCACCCGGACAGACATCCTTTCACCCTTGATACGAAGAGGTCAGCCATGCGTTTCGCCAAATCCAACGATGTTCTCGGCACCACCAACCGCGGCAACCCTGCCGAGTCCAGCCTGTGCACCCTCTGCCGCGCCGACTGCATGGGCCAGTGCGAGACCTGGAAGTCCAGCCTGGTGGGTCGCAAACTGCTCTACCCGCGTGATTTCGGCGTAGTCACAGCCGGCGCCAACAACACCACCCACGTGGGCGTGTCCTACAACTCGCTGCGCATCCAGGGCTACGCCTACGGCGCCCAGGGCCTGGCCCAGGGGCTGTCCACCGACCCGGACGACTGCATCTTCCCCAACGTCGATCTGACCACCGAGTTCGGCCACACGGTCAAGACCCGGGCCCGCGTGCCGATGATGACCGGCGCCCTGGGATCGACCTTCATCGCGGCCAAGTACTGGGATTCGTTCGCCATCGGCGGCGCGCTGGTGGGCATCCCGATCGTCGTCGGCGAGAACGTGGTCGGCGTGGACAAGGAGTCGGAGATCAAGAACGGCCGGATCAGCAAGGCGCCCGAGCTGGACCGCCGCATCGACACCTACTTCCGCTACCAGGAGGAGTTCGGCGGCATCATCGTGCAGATGAACGTGGAGGACACCCGCAACGGCGTGGCCGAGTACGTGGCCGAAAAATACGGTGACCGGTGCATCGTCGAGCTGAAATGGGGTCAGGGCGCCAAGGACATCGGCGGCGAGATCCAGGTGAGCAGCCTCGACTACGCCCTGTTCCTCAAAAACCGCGGCTACATCGTCGACCCGGATCCCTCCTCGCCCGAGGTGCAGAAGGGGTTCGAGAAGGGCGCGGTCAAGGCCTTCGCCCGCCACAGCCGGCTGGGCGGCACCAACCTCGGCACCGTTGACCTGGTGCGCGAGGACTTCATGAAGACGGTGGACTACCTGCGGAGCCTCGGTTTCAAGCGCATCTCGCTGAAAACCGGTTCCTACGGCATGGAGGAACTGGCCATGGCAATCAAATTCGCCTCCGAGGCCAACCTCGACCTGCTCACCATCGACGGCTCCGGCGGCGGCACCGGCATGAGCCCGTGGAACATGATGCAGAGCTGGGGCGTACCTTCCATCAACCTGCACGCGAAGGCCTACGAGTACGGCGCCCTGCTCGCCGCCCAGGGCCGGCGGGTGGTGGACATGAGCTTTGCCGGCGGCTTTGCCCTGGAGGATTCCCTGTTCAAGGGCATCGCCCTGGGCTCGCCCTTTGTCAAACTGATCTGCATGGGCCGGGCCCTGATGATCCCCGGCTTCCTCGGCTCGAACATCGAGGGCGTGCTGCGGCCGGAGCGCAAGGAGGCGGTGAACGGCAACTGGGACAAGCTGCCGGCCAGCGTCGCTGCCCTGGGCGCCTCCGCGGAGGAGATCTTCGCCTCCTATTTCGATGTGGAGAAGCGGGTCGGCAGGGACGAGATGAAGAACATCCCCTTCGGCGCCATCGCCATGTACACCATGGCCGACAAACTCGCCTGCGGCCTGCAGCAACTCATGGCCGGCGCACGCAAGTTCCGGGTGGACCGGATCACCCGCAACGACATCTTCGCGGGCAACCGGGAAACCGCGCGGGAAACGGGCATCACCCACATGACCGACGCCCGCGACGAGAGCGCGAAAACAATCCTCATGGCCTGATCAGGCACCAATCCCCCGGGCAGGCCGTTCCGGCCTGCCCGGGCCTGCCCTTCCCGGCTGCCCTCAGCCGACCCGCACCCAGAACAGCTCCGCTGTCTCCTCACCCGCATTTTCCCATCGCTCGGGCGTGTCCCGGCGCAGATAGAGGGCGTCCCCCGGACCCAGATCCCGGCTCTGGCCGTTGAGTTGCACGCGCAGGCGACCGGCGAGCACGCAGCCGATCTCCTCGCCGCGGTGCTGGAAGAAATGGCCCTGCAGCCGCGCGCCCGGCGGCAGCCGCACCAGGCAGCCGTCCACCCCGGAACCGGGCAGGCCCGGCGGCAGCAGTTGTTCACCGCTGACCACGGAGCGGGCGTGGCGCGCAAAGCGGACGCCGGTGCCGGTGCCGGCCGGGAAAACCCCTTCCCGCGGTTCCTCGGCCTGGCCCGCGAAGAACGTGCCCACCGGTACGGACAAGCTCTCGGCCATCCGAAACAGGGCGGGCAGCGAAGGAAAAATCTGGTTTTTCTCCACCTGGGAGATACTGCTCGGGGTCAGCCCGGTCCGCTCGGCCAGCTCCTTCTGGGAGATGTTCTGGCCGGTGCGCACCCCCCTGATGCGCGCGCCCAGATCAAAGCTGCCGGGCAGCAGCCGCGGCTGCTCGAAGACCACCTCGGAACCCTCGCAGGTGAAGGGCTGCGGCTCGTTCAGGTGGCGGGACTGGTGTTCCTCGGCCTTGAGGATGCGCAGGGAGGGCCGGCCGTTCTTCACCGACAGGTCGACCGCGACCTGGGCGATCTTGTTGATGTTCGCCTTCAGCCGGGCCGAGTGGGCGTTCTTTTCGATGATCCAGTAGGCGATGGTGTCCAGTTCGTAGAGCCGCGGACAGGTGCGGGCGTAGAACTTGAGCACCGGCTCCTCGCCGCCCCACAGGTCCTGCATGCCGGTGAGGCTGTCCATGATGTAGCGGGTGTCGCCGCGCATGCCGGCGTGCAGGCCGTAGATGGCCTCGGCCACCTGGGCCGGGCTGGCCGGGTCGTTCACCCGGATCACCTGGTAGGGCCACTGGGCCCCGTCCTTCTCGTAGAACCGGGCAAACACCTCGGAGCGGTCGCCCTTGCCGTTGGTGAAGCAGTCGAGCAGGGTGAAGTCCTGGTTCTCGGCCAGCGGCCCGAGGAAGGCGACCACGTTCTTGGGCGAGCGGTCGAAGCTCACGTACACGGTGGGCTTGCGGGCGGCAAGCGAGGCGCGGATGAACTGCATGCAGAAGGCGGAACAGAGACCGCCCTCGCCCTCGTACCAGAGCACGTTGTCGCCGATGCTCAGATCACCGAGCAGGCTGTCCAGCCGGCTGATGCCCGAAGAGACCCGTTTACGCTCGGAACGCTCCATCATCCCCTCTCCGCTCATTCGCTGGCGTGGGCCATGAGCCGCATGTAGTCGTCGTGGCGGGCCCTGCGGTCATCGACAAAGCGGTTGGCGGTGAAGGCGCAACTGCGCTCCCGGCAGTAGGCGCCGTCGGTGAGCGCGTCCAGGATCATCGCCGGCACGTCGTAATGGTGGACGGTGGCGTACTTCTTCGCCTGGCCACGGTCGATGACGAGGATGCGGTTGTAATGGACGTTGTCCGCCCGGTTGTTCAGGTAGGCGAGTTTGCGGTAGCTCTTGCGGCCGTACTGGCCCGGCGGCACGTGGTCGCTGACCAGGATGATATAGCTCTCCGGGTCGATGGTGAGCAGCCCGTCGACATAGGCGGCCACCGCCGCGGACCGATGGAAGAACTGGTTGGCGGCCCGCTCGAGTTGCGGGTCCTTGAACGAGGAGAGCATGCGCACCACCCGCGGCCGCTTGCGCTCGTCGATCACGTGCGGGAAATGGCCGTACACGCTGAGCAGGTAGTTGAACAGGGGCGGTCCCTGGCTGTCCTTGATGAGCGGGGTGACGTAGGCCAGGTTCTGCTCAAAGAGGGTGCCGTCGAACATGTAGCCCATCTCGGTGCTGGTGTCGCCGGTGGACAGGTAGCTGGAGTCGTCGCCGGTGTACTCCCGGGGGAAGAACATGCTGTCGAAGCCGATCCCCCGGTAGGCGTTGGGGGTGTTGAAAAAGGCCGGCTTGTAGGCGTTGGCGGCCATGGTCCGGTAGCCGGCGAGTCCGAGGGTGCCCGGCAGGCAGTAGGCCGGCGCGCCGGTGAAGTTGTTGAACTCCATGCCGGCCAGTTCCTGGAAGGCGGGCACACCGCAGAGCAGTTCGAACTCGGCCTGCGAGGTCTGGCCGGCGGCCACCGGCGACACCGACAACCCCAGCCGGCCCGCGGCCAGCCGGCGGAAGTCGGGATGATGCGGGTCGCGGGAATACTTCGCCCTGGCGAACAGGTTCGGGTCGACGAAGCTCTCCAGCACCACCAGGTGGACGTTGCGGCCGTTGCCGTGCTCGCGTACCCAGGCGCCGAGCGAGCGGGCCTGCTCGTCGTAGCGGCCGCGGTCGCGGAAGGTCGCGGTGGTGGCCTGGGCGGTCTGCCGCTCGGCCTCGCGGTAGAGGAGCATCATGAAGCGGCCGTTGTTCTCGGCGCTGACCGCGTCCGACCAGAAGGGGATCTCCCGGCCGATGCGGCTGTACACCGCCAGGTACTGTTTCGGGAAATACTCGGCCGCGCCGATGAGCAGCACAAGCGGCAGGATGCCCGCCACCACCGCCACCGGCCGCCGCCAGTCGATGGACCAGACGAAGAACCCCAGCGGCAGGACCACGGCGACCACCAGCAGGGCGAGCATGAGCGGCGAGAGCACCCCGAGCAGTTCCGGCACCATGGCCAGCTCGGACATGCGGAAGACGTTGCTGTACATCAGGTAGTAGATATCCTGGCCGAGGTAGGCGAGCAGCAGCGGCACCGCCGCCAGCCAGGCCTGCCAGCGCGACGGCCGCAGGATCAGGTTGGCGTAGCAGTACAGGGAGAACAGCAGGGTGAGTTCGAGATACTCCTTGGTGAACCCGATCCGGCCGTCCTCGTGGAACACCGTCACCCCGCCGAGACCGCCGGCGAGGTTGACGACGAGCGAGTAGGCGTACACGCCGAGGAGGAAGAAGGTGTAGCGATTGAACAGGAGAGCGGCCACCCGGCTGACCGCCAGGCGCCAGCTCGGGGCAATGGCCGTGGACACGCCGTTTGTCATGGTGATCCTGCCCGGTTCGACCGGGACATCTGGCAAGGGGAAAGGGTGCGGGGCAATCGCGGCGAACACCGGCGGGGTTTTTCTGCCGGCTCGTTTCGAGAAAACACTATTTTAATGGTTCCCTCACCCGTCAACAACATTTTTCACCGGCAATGGCCGCCCGGCCGGCAGGGGCAGGCATTGTACCCGCCCTTTTTTCCGCCGCCGTTCGCAAAGCTGTTTGACAACCAGGAGGTTGTTCAGTAAGGGAGAGCACCCGTTGGCCACCCGTTGGCATTCCGCCTTTTTCACCCCAGGTAACCCCTTTATGACCGCCTCGATCATCCAGCGCACCGCCTCCGCCTACACCTATCCCCTGCTGATCAAAAACCTGTTCCACGCCCCGGTGGTGGACAACCCGGACCAGGAAATCGTCTACCGCGACCTGCTCCGCTACACCTACCGCGACCTGCGCGAACGGGTCTGCCGGCTGGCCGCGGCGCTCACCGAACTGGGCGTCCAACCCGGCGACACGGTGGCGGTGATGGACTGGGACAGCCACCGCTACCTGGAATGCTTCTTCGCCGTGCCCATGCTCGGCGCGGTGCTGCACACCATCAACGTCCGCCTGTCGGCCGAACAGGTGCTCTACACCATCGACCACGCCGAGGACGACTACCTGCTCATCAACGACGAGTTCCTGCCGGTGATCGAACAGATCAAGGGCCGCATCGACACGGTCAAGCGGTTCGTGCTGCTCACCGACCTGGACGAGCCGCCGCAGACCAGCATCCCGCTCGCCGGCGAATACGAGGAACTGCTGGCCGCGGCCGCGCCCGAGTTCGAATTCGCCGACTTCGACGAGAACACCCGGGCCACCACCTTCTACACCACCGGCACCACCGGCATGCCCAAGGGGGTCTACTTCAGCCACCGCCAGCTGGTGCTGCACACCCTGGGCAACCTGGCCGCCTTCGGCACGCCCGCCACCCAGGGCCGCTTCCACCAGGAGGACGTGTACATGCCGCTCACCCCGATGTTCCACGTGCACGCCTGGGGCATGCCCTACGTGGCCACCTCGCTCGGGGTCAAGCAGGTCTATCCGGGCAAGTACGCCCCGGCCACCATCCTCCAGCTGGTCGCCGGCGAGGGCGTGACCTTCTCCCACTGTGTGTCCACGGTCATGCACATGCTCATGAACCACCCGAGCTTCAGCGAGCTGGATCTTTCCCGCTGGAAGGTGCTCATCGGCGGCTCGGCCCTGCGCAAGTCCATGTGCCAGACGGCCATGGCCCGCGGCATCGACATCTTCACCGGCTACGGCATGAGCGAGACCTGCCCGATCCTCACCGTGGCCCACGTGCACCGGGACGACCTGGAGTTCGGCGAGGAGGTGGACCTGCGCTGCACCACCGGCCGGCCCATCCCGCTGGTGGAACTGCGCCTGGTGGACGAGCAGATGAACGAGGTGGCGCACGACGGTGAACAGGTCGGCGAGATCGTGGTCCGCACCCCCTGGCTCACCCAGGGCTACCTCAAGGACCAGCGCAACTCGGAGAACCTCTGGCGCGGCGGCTACCTGCACACCGGCGACGTGGCCAACATCGACCGGGACAACTACGTGACCATCACCGACCGGATCAAGGACGTGATCAAGACCGGCGGCGAATGGCTCTCCTCGCTGGAACTGGAGGACGCCATCAGCCTCCACCCGGGCGTCGCCGAGGTGGCGGTGATCGGCCGCCAGGACTCCAAGTGGGGCGAGCGGCCGCTCGCCCTGGTGGTGCCCAAGGAAGACGTTGAAGCGCCCACACCCCGGCAGATCATCCGCCACCTCAGCCACTTCATCGAAAAGGGCATGCTCTCCAAGCAGGCCATGCTGCTCAAGATGAAACTCGTCGACGCCATCGACAAGACCAGCGTGGGCAAGATCGACAAGAAGAACCTGCGCATCAAGCACCTGCCCTGACGCCGCCACCGGCCCGGCCGGTCACCGTGGACACAAAAAGGGCCGTCACCCAAGGGGGGTGGCGGCCCTTTTCGCGTTTCCGCCGGTGCGGGTTCAGGTGACCCGGCAGAACAGGGCGTTGTACCGCTCCTCCTCGCCCAGGCGGTCGGCGATGGCCGCCAGGGCCTGGTCCTCGGTGCTGAAGATGTTGTGCTCGCCGACAAAGGTGAACAGCCCGGTGGTACGCATCACATCGAGGATCTGTTTTTTCAGGCCGGAGAAGACGATCTCCACGCCCGCCTGATGGAGCTGGGCCACCAGGTTGTGGAGCATCTCCTCGCCCGAGGAGTCGATGGAGTTGATCGCGTCGCCGACGATGAGGAAGTACAGGGCCTCGCGGTGGTCCGCCAGGGCGCCCAGCACCGCGTCCTCGAAGTGGGCGATGTTGGCGAAGTAGAGCGAGCCGTCGAAGCGGATGACCACCACCTTGGACGAGGTGGCCAGGTGGGTGTGCACCTTGACGTCGCGCAGGGTGCCGTCCTCGTGGCGGCCGAGGATGGCCACCCGCGGCGCCATGGTGCGGTAGAGGTAGTGGCCGATGGCGAGCAGGGCGCCGATCATGATGCCCTTGTCCAGGTGCGGCGCGGCCACCAGGGTGACCACGAAGGTGGCTGCGGCGATCAGGCCGTCGGCCCGGCTCGCCTTCCAGATGTGGACAAAGGCGCCCGGGGTGAGCAGGCCGACCACGGCCAGCAGGATGATCACCGCCAGCACCGCCTTGGGCAGGTGGTGGATGTAGGGGGTGAGGAACAGCAGGGTGAAGGCGATGAACACGCCGTTGAACACCATGGCCATGCCGGTCCGGGCGCCGGCCTGCAGGTTGATGGCCGAACCGGTGAACGAACCCGAGGCGGGGTAGGCCCGGAAAAAGGAGCCGCCGATGTTGGCCAGCCCCTGGCCGATCAGCTCCTGGTTGGGGTCGATGCGCTGCCGGACCTTGCCGGCCATGGCCTTGGCCATGGAGATGGCCTCCATGAAGCCCACCAGGGCGATGACCAGGGCGGCGCTCAACAGTTGCAGCACGCCGTCCAGGCTGAAGCCGGGCAGGCGGAACGAGGGCAACCCGGCCGGGATGGCGCCGACCACCTCGCCGCCGCCCATGAGCTGCATCTCCCCCGCGCCGATGCGTTTCACCCGCCAGCGGCGGCCGTCGGTGACCAGCCCGTCGGGCTCCTGGCCCAGCTGGTGGAGCGCGGCCGGTTCGTTACCGTCACCCGCGGCGCGGACAAAATACATCCGCCGGATG
>Ga0265295_1003215_pt1 | contig 24290 bp, 16 predicted proteins | sample Munlansysbiofilm_FD_192503 | JGI IMG/M metagenome (GOLD analysis project Ga0265295, IMG submission 192503) | Leachate microbial communities from a municipal landfill in Southern Ontario, Canada - Methane capture system biofilm | ecosystem: Engineered > Solid waste > Landfill > Unclassified ... | reverse complement strand
TGCTCGAACAGGGGCAACAGCACCGTCGCCGGTTAGTTCCTGAGCAAACCACCAGTTGCCGTTATCGTCAATCATATTTTGTAATGGCTTATAGATGGGAATCATCTTAAGCACCGGGTCGGCAGTGTAAACATCTTCCGGAATCCTATCGTACAGATGATCGTCTAGGTCTGTACAGGCCGCCAGAGATGCTAAAACCGTTGCTAATATTACTAGTTTTTTCATAATATACCAATATTTATAAAGTTACATTAACTCCAAAGGTAAAAGTACGGGTCTTTGGATAAACGTTGTACTGATCTAAACCGAAAGATAGACCATCGAAAGATATCTCAGGATCAATTCCTGTGTAGCTGGTAAGCGTAAAGAGATTATTCGAGGCAAAGTAAACTCTGATGTTTTTAATGCCGGGCACATTTTTAATGTTGTAGCCCAGCGAAATGTTATCGAGACGAATAAACGAACCATCCTCGAGGTAGTAGCTACTGGGTTTAGGGTTATCGTCTAAACCATTCTCTTTTTCGGTAATAGCCGAAACAAGCGCATTTGTATTAGGTAAAGCAATTGGGTTTCCGAAGATCAGGCGGGTGGTGTTAAAAATTTCGTAACCGTAAATTGCCCTAATATTGAAGCTCATGTCAAAGTTTTTGTAAAAGTTGAAGTAGTTTGACCAACCCAGCTCAAAATCGGGTTGTGCGTTGCCTACTATTCGCCTTTCTGCAAGGGTTATATCGCGCGTAACTCCACCCGCCTCAGTGTAGAAAAGAAACTTTCCGTCGGGTGATAATCCGGCATACTCGGGCATATACCATGTTCCAATGGGTACATTCGGCATAACCACCTGGGTCCAGTTCCTATCGCCTACTAAACCTGGGCCCGAAAGCCATCCCTCTTGTAGTTCGGACCAGCTGTATGTTTCATTCGAAAGGTTAATAACATTCTGCTTGTACGAGGATAGAACGAGCGAGGTTTTCCACTCGAAGTTATTCATTCTAACGGGGAATGTTTGCACAAAAAGTTCAAATCCCTTGATTTCAATCTCACCCACATTGGCCCATTTACGGTTAACCTTATTTGGCGGAACGGGCACAGAGTAGGACCCGAGCAAATCGTAAGTGTTTTTAACGAAATACTCGATTGACCCTGAAATTCGATCGCGCAGAAAGCCGAAGTCTAGCCCAATGTTTAGCTCCGCATTCTCCTCCCACTTTAAGTCGGGGTTTGCCGCATGGGCAAAGTTAAATAGAATGGAGTTTTCGCCCGTTTCGGGGTTAGGAGCATTTCCACCCGATACGTAGTAGGACAGGTCGTTGTAAATACCAATTTCTTGATTACCAGTAATACCATATCCAACCCGTAGCTTTAGGCTGTTCACGAAATCTAAATCGTTCATAAACTCTTCGCCTGTGATATTCCACATTATAGATGCTGATGGGAACCATCCCCACTCGTTGTTTTTACCAAAGCGTGAAGAGCCATCGCGGCGTAATGTGGCGGTTAGGTAATATTTGTGGTCGTAGTTATAAATACCCCTGGCAAAGAATGATATTAATCGGCTCGATAGTTTATATGAATCGATATCTCCTGGATTAACGTCCTGAAAAATCGAAAGATCGTGCATCATGGTGTAATCTAAAAAAGGCTGAGCACCCTGTGCAGATAAACCGGTCGAAAAATCTTCTTGGAACGAATAGCCGCCAATCATCTCGATACTATTTGCACCAAATGAGTTAATGTACTTAATGGTGGTTTCCAGAATTTTCGACTCGAAATTGTCATAACCCTTGCGGCCATAACCGCTGGAGGTACCCATTCGTAGGGTGGTAGGCTCAAAATAAAAACTTTCGCTGTCGTTGCGCGTGTACCCCATATTAATACCAGCATGTAATCCTTTAAGTATCTCTAAATCGGCATTAATAAAGCCATTAAACTTTTTTGCATCCCTCTCGTTGTGAATATCGTCTACGAGTTTTACGGGATTCCAGTAGTTAAAACTTCTTTGGGTGTCATATAGGTCACCATTCTCATCGCGCAATGGATCGGTTGGATTGCGCTGAAAAGCTTGAAAAAGAATATCGTTAGCACCCCAACCACCATAGTTAACGTAGTTGTTGTTTTCGATTGTGCCCGAAAGGCCAGATTGAATTTTCAGCCTATCGTTAAAGGCGCTCTTGTCAACATTGATACGTCCAATGGTTCGGATTTTACGGGTACCAATAACAACGCCTTCGAAATCGTTATGCGATAATGAAACGCGGTACGATCCTTCCTCATTTCCGCCAGAATAACCAAGATTATAGTTTTGCGACGTACCAGGGCGATATATCTCTTCTTGCCAGTCTACATTGCCACCACCATCAACAAAATCGAGGTTATAATCTTGAACGTACTGTCTAATTTGACTGGCTGACATAAGGTCTAGGCGTTTTGCAACGAAATCGGTCGAAACGTAAGAGTTAAAATCGATTTGGTTTCCCTTTTGTGAATCTCCACGTTTGGTTGTGATAATTACAACACCATTGGCACCTCGCGACCCGTATATTGCAGCTGCGGATGCATCCTTTAGAATATTAAAAGACTCAATATCCTCGGAAGCAATTGTGGTTGGATCAATCCCAGGTATACCGTCAACAACATACAACGGACTGGTTCCAGTAACAAGCCCTGTAGCACCCCTTATCTTAATAGAGAAGCCTGAGTTGGGGTCGCCTCCCTTCTTCGTAATCATTACCCCAGCAGCTTTTCCTTGGAGGGCCTGTATGGGATCGGTTAAAACCCCTTGGTTTAACTCTTCGGATTTTACATGCGTAACTGCTCCGGTCCTGTCACTCTTCTTTTGGGTACCATAGCCAATTACTATAATTTCTTCCAGAGATTTGAACGCTTCAGCTAATTGAACATTAATTGTTTTTCTGCCTGCAACCTCCTGTTCTACATTTTCATAGCCAAGATATGAAAAAACCAGAGTGGAATTTTCGGCTGTTGAGATTGTGTAGTATCCATCAATGTTGGTAACTACTCCAGTAGTGGTGCCCTTAACAATAACGTTAACCCCAATAAGCGGAGAACCATCTCTGGCATCGGTAACAAAACCGGTTACCTCAGTCTCTTGCGATATAGCGGTAAGGCTAAATAGCATAGAGAAAATTAGAAGCATTATGCTTTCTTTATAATTTTTGCCCATCATCTAAAATAGGTTTAGTTATTTATAATGCAATCAAAAAACAAATTAGCTACAATTTTGTCTTTGCAATTTTTCACAATTTAGTACATAAAAACCCCAAATTCAACTAGTAGGCGTATTTTTCATGTATTAATAGCGCAATCGACATCACAAACGAGTGAAAAGTAAAACAGATGTTTTTTATTGATCCTTAAAACAGGTTTTTTTTGAGAGTTTTGTTTGTAGGACACTTATTATTCTATATATTTGGTAAAGTTTATCTAAATAAAATCTTCCTTACATTATAACGCATGAAATATACCAATGTAACCATTAAAGATATTGCTCGATTACTCGATATTAGCCCATCGACCGTATCGAGAGCCTTAAAAGACCACCCTGATATTAGTAAGGCTACCATCGAAAAGGTTAAGCAAGTGGCTAAAGAAATGAACTATAGGCCAAATCCCATTGCCCTTAGTTTAAAGAGCCGAAAGAGTAATGTTATAGGGGTAGTTGTACCCGAAATAGTGCATTACTTTTTCTCTTCGGTTATTAGTGGAATCGAGAATGTTGCTCAGGAGCATGGGTATAGCGTGATGTTTAGCCAATCGAGCGAGGATTTTAAAAAAGAAGCGGAGGTTTGTAACACATTTCGAAACAGCATTATTGATGGCTTGCTGATATCGGTTTCAAAAACAACTAATGATTATACCCACTTGCAAAAACTTTCTGATGAGGGTGTTCCTGTTGTGTTCTTCGACCGCATGATCGAGGGGATGGATACCGATAAGGTTCTTATTAATGATTACGAGGGGGCTTTTCAGGCAACACAATACCTAATTGTAGAAGGGCGCAGGCGTATTTTACATTTTGCAGGGCCCCAAAGCAGGCTTATTGGTACGAATAGGCTTAAAGGGTATATTGATGCCCATAAGAGGAATGGCGTGGTAATTGACGAATCGCTTATTGTGCAGTGCGATGTTTTTGAAAAGGCTATTGCAGAGACTCAGAAAATTTTAGATTCTGGTCTTAAGTTTGACGCTGTTTTTACCGTTAACGACTTTACTGCAGCTGGTGTAATTAAAACCTTGGTAAGGAATAATGTAAGAGTACCCGATGATGTTTCGGTGATTGGGTTTGGAAACGATTATATGTCAGATATGATTCAACCAACGCTTACAACAATCTCACAGCCAGGTTTTACTATGGGCGAAAGGGCCATGGAGATGCTTATTTCCCGTATAAAAGCAGGAAAATCAATTGAACCTCGAACCGAGATTTTACCAACTTCCATTGTTGTTCGTGAGTCAACAAAAAAACGGTAAAGGCAAAATTTTTGTAAGAAATCCCTTTAACACCGTTTATTCATTCAAATAATTGGGGTCTCCAACATTTACCGGATTATCTCCTCGATTTAATAGGATTCACCCCTTATATAGCATTCTATAAAATCTTATTTAGAAAAAAATATAAAAATATTCTTCAAGTCGTAATCGATTGAAACAATGTTTTACAGTATAGTTGTTTAGCTAGAGGTTGATTCATAGTCGGAAAAAATTTGCAAGGCAATTATTTTCCCACTATATTTGACTAGCTACAATACTGTCTTTCCAAGTATTCCAGTTTTCCTGGAAAAGTAATTTTATTGCATAATTTACTAAAATACTATATCATGATGACTAAACGACCCCGTTTATCATTTTGGCAGATATGGAATATGAGCTTTGGGTTCCTGGGTATTCAGTTTGGATACGCTCTGCAAAATGCTAATGTTAGCCGTATTTTCGAGACCCTAGGTGCTAATATCGACGATATTCCAATTCTTTGGATAGCCGCTCCTATTACGGGGCTTATCGTTCAGCCAATTATTGGCCACATGAGCGATAATACCTGGGGGCGATTTGGTCGCCGAAGGCCTTTCTTTCTGGTGGGCGCCATTCTAGCCTCTCTTGCTTTAATTATGATGCCCAATTCACCCGTATTGTGGGTAGCAGCTGGGATGCTTTGGATACTGGATGCATCTATCAACGTTTCAATGGAACCTTTTAGAGCTTTTGTTGGCGATATGCTTCCTAGCGAGCAGCGCACAAAGGGTTTTGCCATGCAAAGCTTTTTTATTGGCACGGGTGCTGTAATTGCTTCGGCATTGCCTTACATATTAACTGAGTGGTTCAATATAGCAAATACTGCTCCAGAGGGGCAAATACCCCCCTCGGTAAAATGGTCGTTTTACCTTGGTGCAATCGCTTTTTTTGGCGCGGTATTGTGGACTGTAATCAAAACTAAAGAGTACACACCAAAAGAACTTAAAACATTTGAAGAGGCAGAGCAGGCAGAGGTTAAGGAGAAAACTGGGGTTGATACTGTTATTGTTCAGAAGCAGTTTTCAGGAGGCTACTTCTTTAAGCAAAGTGCTATTTGGCTTATTGCGGGAATAGCTCTATCAATGGCGGTTTGGTATTTTGCTCTTGATCCAAAGTTATTTATTGTAACTATTGGTATAGCTGTTTTTGGTGTTATACAACTAATTGTCGGTTCTATAAAGAACTCCGGCAGGCATAATGGAGGCCTGGTAGTGGTAATGAACGACCTCTTTAATATGCCCAAAACCATGGGACAGCTTGCAGTGGTGCAATTTTTTAGCTGGTTCGCACTTTTTGCCATGTGGATATATACCACTCCAGCTATTACCAAACACATTTATGGAACCACCGACGTAACCTCCGAACTTTTTAATGAGGGAGCTAACTGGGTGGGGATTTGTTTTGCAACCTATAATGGTTTTGCGGCTATTGTTGCATTTCTATTGCCTGTAATTGCTAAATACACTAACCGAAAAATTACACATGCTATTTCTCTTGTAGCAGGTGGTATAGGGCTAATCTCAATTTATTTTGTGAGTAGTCCTAATATGCTTTTAGTTTCAATGCTAGGGGTTGGCCTAGCATGGGCAAGCATACTCTCAATGCCGTATGCGATTTTGGCTGGTTCGCTACCATCAAATAAGATGGGAACCTACATGGGGATATTCAATTTCTTTATTGTGATTCCTCAAATACTTGCTGCAAGTATACTGGGCTTTTTTACCAGCTCTGTTTTTGGAGGTGAAGCAATCTATTCACTCATGTTGGGCGGTGCTTCAATGCTTGTTGCAGCCATTGCGGTGTTTTTCGTTACCGATAGAGATGATGTTGTGGTAAGTAAATAAATTTAAAGTTTCATTAGTACCGTAAAGATGCTGATTTTTAATAAGATAATAATTTAACAATAATAATATGAATCCATACCTTAAGCACGATGAGTGGTGTATAATCGAAGAAGGTTTTAATCCCGAGAATACGCTTGCATCAGAAAGTATATTTAGTATTGGTAATGGAGCCACGGGACAGCGTGCAAACTTCGAGGAGAAGTTTAGTGGCTCAACACTACAAGGGAGCTATATAGCAGGGGTGTACTATCCCGATAAAACTCGTGTGGGCTGGTGGAAAAATGGTTACCCAGAGTATTTTGCCAAAGTAATAAACTCAACCAACTGGATAGGCATTGATATAGAAGTAAATGGTGAAGTGTTAGATTTGGCTAAGTGTAGCGTTCATGATTTTCGCCGTGTGCTAAATATGAGAGAGGGGTATCTTGAACGAACTTTTACCTGCGCAATGACTTCGGGCATTAAGGTGGCCGTTTCTGCCAAACGGTTTTTAAGTATCGTAAACCCTGAACTTGGCGCAATCCAGTACAGGATTAAGCCTATTACAGCAAATGTGAAAATTGCGATTAAACCCTATCTCGATGCCGATGTTAGCAATGAGGACGCGAATTACGATGAGAAATTTTGGGACGAGGTAGAGCAGAAAACCGTATCGAACCAAGCTCATATTATCACAAAAACCAAAAAGCTCGATTTTTATGTTGGCCATGCCATGTGTTACGATATTTATTTAAACTCAAAAAAAGTAGATATTGACCCTATTGTTGAGAGTCAGAGTATGTATGTTGGTTCGCAAGTGCAATGCGATGTGAATAAGGGCGACGAACTAGTAGTATACAAGTATGCCGCTGTGGTGTCGAGTTTGAATCATAAACCAATTAACTTTCCACAGGTCCTCCAGGAGCTGCTGGACAAGGCAACCGCAAAGGGGTTTGACAAAATGCTCGAAGAGCAGGCTCAGGCCTGGGCCGATATCTGGCAGCATAGCGACATAACCATTGAGGGCGATGTGGCAGCCCAGCAAGCCATAAGGTTTAATATATTTCAGCTTAGCCAAACATATACTGGTAAAGATGAAAGGTTGAATATTGGACCGAAAGGGTTTACCGGCGAGAAGTATGGCGGATCAACCTATTGGGATACTGAGGCATACTGCTTACCGTTTTATATGTGTACCCACGGACAACAAGTTGCCCGTCAGTTGCTGCTATATAGATATAAGCACCTGGAGAAAGCGATTGAAAATGCCGAGAAACTTGGCTTTACAGATGGTGCAGCACTTTACCCCATGGTAACCATGAATGGTGAGGAGTGCCACAACGAGTGGGAGATTACTTTTCAGGAAATTCATCGCAACGGTGCCATCGCTTTCGCCATATACAACTACGTGCGCTATACCGGTGATAAAAGCTACCTAATTGATTTTGGGCTTGAACCCCTAATTGCCATTGCTCGTTTCTGGGCGCAAAGGGTTAACTACTCACAGGTAAAAAATAAGTACGTGATGCTTGGTGTTACCGGACCAAACGAGTACGAAAATAACATCAACAATAACTGGTACACCAATTTTATTGCAACCTGGTGCTTAGAGTATGCCGATGAGGTGGCAAGCTATGTAAAGCAAGTTGATAGCAATAAATATAAGGCTTTAGTTCAAAAGCTTTCGTTTAACGAAGAGAAAGAGCTAGCCCAGTGGAGAGAGATACGGGAGAATATGTTCTTCCCCGTTGATGAGAAGCTTGGAATTTTTCTACAACAGGAAGGATATATGGACAAGGAACAGATACTTGTTGAAGATTTAGATCCTAAGCACAGGCCAATTAATCAAAAATGGAGTTGGGACCGTATTCTTCGCTCTTGCTTTATAAAACAAGCCGATGTTTTGCAGGGTCTATATTTTCATGAGGATAAATTTGATATTGATACCATACGCAGGAACTTCGAGTTTTACGAACCCCGTACTGTGCACGAATCATCATTATCGCCCTGTGTACATTCGGTTCAAGCGGCCCTAATTGGCAACATCGAAAAAGCCTACGAACTTTATCTGCGAACCGCTCGATTAGATTTAGACGATTATAACCATGAGGTAAGTGAGGGGCTTCATATTACTAGCATGGCCGGAACCTGGATATCGATTGTTGAAGGATTTGGGGGGATGAGGGTACGTGATGATATGCTTGCTTTTAACCCGCTAATTCCTGAGCAATGGAAATCGTATAGTTTCAAGGTTTGGTTCCGAGAGAATACTTTAAAGATAAAGGTTAATAACAACCAGGTAACCATTATAAATGAGGATGGGCCTTTAATTAGAGTGAAAGTTTATAGTAGAGAATACTCCATTGATACAGGTTCAACCGTAGAGGTGAACAAGTAATCGGTTGGCGCTTTAACCCGCATTATTCATCAAATTTGTTAACAATGAAAGCAAATGCGGGTTACCCCGACTTAGTTGAGCCCAATTTTGGGTAACAAAATTGGTTGTGCAACTTAATTGCTGTCGGAGACCCCAATTATTCGAATGAATAATTGGGGTTAAGGTAGGGCAGTTTTACCCTTTTTGCGTTGGCAATACTCTATAATACAGTTTATCTCGATTTTAGATACTGTTTTTCTGTTGCAAACTAATGTGTTAATGTTAGTTTCTATACCGATATTTTTGTAATTTTGGTTTTTGTAGCACGTAGCTTAAAAATAATCATATATGCCCGCATTACTCATCAAATTTGTTTGAAATGAATAATTGGGGTTAGTCTGTTGTTTGTATTGCTTATAATAAAAAAATATCGTTATGAAAAGATTTAAAGCCGGAGTACTAACCGGAAAAGAGGTACAAGAAGTATTTGAAGCTGCTAAAACCGAAGGTTGGGCCTTACCCGCCGTAAACGTAACAGGAACCAATACCGTTAATGCTGTGCTGGAAACTGCCAGGGAGATGAGATCGCCAGTAATTATACAGCTTTCAAATGGCGGGGCTTCATTTTATGCAGGTAAAGGCTTGTCTAACAGCGACCAAAAGGCGTCCATTCTGGGTGCTGTATCAGCCGCTAAACACGTTCAAATTATGGCCGAGGCCTACGGGGTTCCGGTAATAATGCATACCGACCATGCCGCCAAAAAGCTTTTGCCATGGATTGATGGACTTTTGGATGCTGGCGAGCAACATTTCAAAGAAACAGGTAAGCCGCTATACAGTTCGCATATGCTCGACCTTTCCGAAGAAACATTGGAGGAGAACATAGAGATATCGGCGAAATACCTTAAGCGTATGGCGAAAATAGGAATGACCCTAGAAATCGAGCTGGGTATTACCGGCGGCGAAGAGGATGGAGTTGATAACACCGATGTTGATACTTCAAAGCTTTACACCCGACCCGAAGAGGTTGCTTATGCCTACGAGCACCTTATGAAAATTAGTCCTAATTTTACTGTTGCCGCCTCTTTTGGTAATGTGCATGGGGTTTACAAGCCTGGTAACGTGGTTCTAAGCCCCGAAATTTTAAAAGATTCACAGGCATATATTCAGCAAAAGTATAAAACCGATGTCAAGCCCGTTAGCTTCGTTTTTCATGGTGGAAGTGGGTCTGAAAAGGAAAAGATTGAGGAGGCTATTAGCTATGGGGTTATCAAAATGAACCTTGACACTGATTTACAGTGGGCTTTTTGGGATGGTGTTCGAAAGTACTCTGCCGATAAGTTCGATTACCTGCAGGGGCAAATTGGAAACCCCGATGGCGACCATAACCCCAATAAGAAGTATTACGATCCACGTGCATGGCTACGTAAAGGTGAAGAGAGCATAATTGAGCGACTGAAAATTTCATTTCACGATTTGAATTGCGTTAACAGAGGATAACTCTACTGATGAACCCTTCCTGAACTATTTATCATCATAGTCAGGAAGGGTTTTAAATTTTTAGAAGTATGAAGGGATTACTTGCAACCGTTTTACTACTCCTGTCAATGTCCATAACCAGTGCGCAAAATACAATTCGGGTTGAACCGCCAAGTTGGTGGGTGGGGATGGAAAACCCTGATTTGCAGCTTATGGTTTATGGTGAGGACATTGGCAATGCCATTAAAGTTGAAGTGGAGTACTCGGGTGTTGAGCTAGCTAGTTTTGATAGAGTTGACAACCCCAACTACCTATTCCTAAACCTTTGCATAAGTAAAGCTGCTAAGTCAGGCTATTTCGACATTACATTTTGGTATTCAGAGTCAGAATCAAGTGTTTATAGGTATAACCTAAACCAAAGGCGCGAGGGCTCGGCTCAACGGAAAGGTTTTGATGCCTCTGATGCCATGTACTTGCTCTTTCCCGATAGGTTTGCAAATGGCGATAGCGGTAACGATATTTTCGAGGGAATGCCTGATAGGTTCGATCGCAAGGACCTATATGCTCGTCATGGAGGTGATATCCAAGGGATAATTAATCATTTAGATTATATCAAAAACTTGGGCATGACTGCCATCTGGATAAATCCTGTTCTTGAGAGCAATCAGCCCTGGCAATCGTATCATCAGTATGCCATAACCGATTTTTACAATGTGGATAGGCGTTTTGGTAGCAACGAGCTATACCAACTGCTGGTTGAAAAGGCACACGGCAAGGGTTTAAAGATTATTAAGGATATGATATTTAACCACTGCGGCAGCAATCACTGGTGGATCAATGATTTGCCATCGGAAGATTGGTTAAACCAATGGCCCGATTTTACCCGTACAAACTATCGCATTCCGGCCATTTTCGATCCGCATGCTTCCGAAGCCGACAAAAAGCTTATGGCCGATGGCTGGTTCGATACGCATATGCCCGACCTAAATCAACGAAATGAATATCTTGCCAACTACCTAATTCAGAATAGTATATGGTGGGTTGAGCACGCTAACCTTGATGGTATAAGGATGGATACTCATCCCTACCCCGACAAGGAATTTATGGCTCGCTGGACGCGTGCGGTGATGGAGGAGTATCCTAACTTTAATATTGTTGCCGAAACGTGGGTAAACTATCCCGCTTGGGTTGCATACTGGCAAGCTGGAGCATTCAATAGGGATGGGTTCGATTCTGGAATTCCAACGGTTATGGATTTCCCGCTTTGCTACGCAATAAATAGTGCTTTTGATGAAGAGCCAGGTTGGGATACTGGTTTGCATAGGCTTTACGAAATATTAGCTCACGATTTTCTGTATGCCAATTTGAGCAATATCCTAATATTTCCCGATAATCATGATGTTTCCCGCTTTATGAAGCGTAAGGATATGGATATTGATCGATATAAACTTGCCATGGCCTTTCTGCTAACAACACGTGGTATTCCACAAATATACTATGGTACAGAAATACTGATGGATGGCGATGATGCTGAGGGGCATGGCGTTTTACGGAAAGAGTTTCCAGGGGGATGGGGCGATCATAAACGCTCTGCGTTTTCTGCTGAAGGTAGAACTAAAAAGGAAAACGAGGCGTGGAGCTATATGAGTACTCTGCTAAACTGGCGTAAAACGGCAACAGCCGTTCATAACGGCAAACTTGTTCAGTTTATTCCTGAGAACGAGGTTTATGTCTATTTCCGCCAGAATGAGGAGCAAACGGTAATGGTGATTCTTCATAATGGGTATCAACCCAAAGTGCTTAAAAACGAGAGGTTTAACGAGATACTTCAAGGCCTCTCAAAAGGGATTGATATAATTACAGGAAAAGAGTTGGTTGACCTACAAAAGATTCAGCTTTCACCCCGCTCTGCAATGGTTATTGAGCTGAATAAGTAGTTTGCATGCAAAAAATGCAAATGGTTATGGTTTTCAATTGCCGCACTGTTTACTCTGTGAGCCTAGAAGTTGTGGTTGTGTATTTTTAAAAACAAAAATTTAAATGTTATGAGTCGATTACGATTAGTTCTTATTGCAGTGTTGTTAACATCGTGCGGCGCTAGGGAGACTATTCCTAACTATGCGGAAAAATCAGAAATTTACGATCTGGCCTCGGTTGTGCAGCTTGCTAGTAGCGAAACAGAGATAAATCTTGATGATTATTTTATGGATGTAATGCTCATCGATTCAGTTGTTGCTCCTCCCATTTTCGACGTGCTTATGTCGGCCGATAAGAAAAAAGTAAGATTATTATCGCATGATGAGGCCATTCCCCAGCTATCGGAGCTAAAAGTTTGGGCTGACGGGGCTTGCTATTCACTGCTAATGCGAAAAAGTCGTAAGGTACCCGTGGAGTTTAGCTATCAACCGCAGGGTAAACAGCCTAAAACGGTTCAGCTTGCAGGACAAATAAACGATTGGAACCCAGCTAAAACTAACCTTCAGAATGACAACGGGGTATGGAGAACCAACCTACTGCTTAACCCTGGAAAGTACCATTATCAGCTTGTAGTTGATGGCGAATGGATACTCGATCCAGCGAATCCCAATACGGAGGATAATAATATAGGGGGCGTTAATTCTGTTTTGCAAGTGGGGGAGGGTAACACCGATTTATTGCCCTTTATTTTTACCGAGGGTTGTGCGAAGAAGCAAATTCTTATAGGTTTTGAAAATGGTGTTGATGAGCTATTCGTGTTTTGGGAAAATTCTCGTTTGAACAGCAGTTTTGTCTGTTTAACCGATGCAGGTGCAAGCATTACGATTCCTGCAAATGCCAATGGTTTAAAAAGTTCGTACATGCGTGTTTGGGCATACAACGCTGAGGGCGAGTCCAATGATTTGCTTATTCCGCTTAAGGGGCGCAGTGCTGTTACATCCACAGCGCAGCTTAGCCGTGGCAATTTACATACGCAGATAATGTATTCGCTTATGGTTGACCGTTTTAACAATGCGGATCCTGACAATGATTTTCCTGTAAACGATCCCGATATACATCCTAAAGCCAACTACTATGGAGGCGATATTGAGGGTATTACCCAAAAAATTGCCGATGGATATTTTGAATCGCTAGGTATAAACACCATTTGGGTATCGCCCATAACTCAGAATCCACTAGGAGCCTATGGTTTATATCCCGAACCCCGCACAAAATTTTCGGGCTACCATGGCTACTGGCCAATATCATCGTCAGAGGTCGATTTTAGATTTGGTACATCCGATGATGTTCATCGAATGCTGGACGAGGCCCACAAGCGTGATATGAACGTAATTCTCGATTATGTGGCCAACCACGTGCATCAGGAGCACCCTTTGTACCAAGACCATCCAGATTGGGCAACCCCGCTCTATCTTCCCGATGGCACAATGAATACCGAAAAGTGGGATGAGCATAGGTTAACCACGTGGTTTGATACGTTTATGCCCACGCTCGATTTGGAGCGCCCCGAGGTTTACGAACCAATGACCGATTCGGCTCTTTTCTGGGTAACCCAATATAAATTCGATGGCTTCCGCCACGATGCTACCAAGCATGTCCCAGAGGTTTTTTGGCGAACGCTTACCCGAAAAATAAAGGAGAATGTTGAGCCAAATCGAACAATCTATCAGATTGGTGAGACCTATGGCAGCCATGAGCTTATTGCGAGCTACATTGGGAGTGGAATGCTAAACGCACAGTTCGATTTCAACGTGTACGATGCGGCACTAGCAACCTTTGCGGGCTCCAATGTGTCGTTTAAAAATCTGAATAGCAAGCTAACCGAAGGTTTTAGCTATTACGGCTGGAATAACCTAATGGGAATAATCAGCGGCAATCACGATAAGGGCCGATTTATTTCCTATGCTGGTGGAGCACTTTCATTCGAGGAGGATGCTAAGTATGCAGGGTGGAATAGGGTAATTGGTGTGGGCGACTCCGTGGGCTATAAGAAGCTACAAATGTTCAACGCATTTAATCTAACCATTCCGGGTGTTCCAACCATATACCAGGGCGATGAGTTTGGCCAGCCCGGTGGCAACGACCCCGATAACCGCAAGATGATGCAGTTTGATGATTTAAACCAAAATGAGCAGAAAACCATTGGTGTTACTAAAAAGTTAGCTGCTTTGCGTCGTTCTAACATGGCGTTGAATTACGGTACTTTTGAACCGCTACTGGTATCCGATAAGGTATACGCTTATGCTCGTAGCTATATGGGCAATGTGGTTGTTGTTGTTTTTAACAACTCTAATTCATCTACTAAAATTGACATGGAGCTACCCGCCAGATTTACAGAATTAAGCTTTAGCAGTAACTTCAGCTCCGATTTTTCGAAAAGTGGTGAGAAACTATACGTTAAGCTCGATGGTTTTTCGTTTGATGTGTTTACATCGATTTAAGTAAGATGCCTTAGAGTAAAACGTTCGATTACATTTGGTCTTTCCCACAGCACTTTTTAAATTTTTTGCCACTTCCGCAAGGGCAAGGGTCGTTACGACCAATACTTTTAAAAGGGTTTAGCTGCGGTTTGGTGGGGGCATACCCATAATCATCGTTGATAAATGGGTTGTGGTAGTCTTCGTTTTCATCAATATAGAATCCCCAAGTGGTGGTTATATCTGCATACCCATCGTAAATGTTTAGAAATAACCTCTTGTAGGTATCATCAAACGGAGCGTTAAACCTTTCTTTGGTTTCTTCGAGTGAGTCGGCAATATCCTCTAAAACATACCCTTTATGGTATAGTTCCTCAACTAAGGGAAGCAGTTCGGCCAGCCTTATCTCAACGGTGTCGTTAACCATAAGGCTTATGGTATCGCTACAAATAACCTGATCTTTAAGGTTTGCACTAATAAAGAAATTGAAAACATCCTTATACCATTCCATAACCTCCTGGCGACGGCTGGAATGATGAAAAACAATTTGCGAAACGCTTGTTGAAACAGCCGTTCTTACATAGGTGTAAATACGTGGTTGTTTGACAAAGCCTTTCAGTCTGTCAAGTTGATTTGCACCGATAAAGTAGAAAATTCCAGGTAAACTTTCAGTGATATGGCTATCAAGCCAAAAATCAAGGAATTCAATACTTTGGCTACAGAATTCCAGAACCAAATCCAGGCTTTGTTCTGACCTCACCTCAGCCAGAAGGAATAATGCGTGAATGGGAAAAGAGAAGGTCTCCTCAGAGTAATCTCCCTTGTCTTCAATTCTTCTGAAATAATTATAACGAGCAATACCATCAATTAGCACATTCTCTAAATCGCGAATTAGACTCTTTCGGGGGAGTTTTAGTATTGTATCGAGTAGTAACGGGTCAATCCTTAAACCATGCTGGTAAAGGTATTCAATCTCCTTGTTTTCAAAACTTGGTGCTTTCTTGGTCTGTTTTCGAGTGATCTTTCGGTTTGCGATTACTTCAATTGCTCCCTTTCGCATTTTCTCAATTTGGTCTAAAGCACTTTTGGTGAGGTAATTAATGTAGGTCTTACTAACATCTTGCGCATCGGGGTGTTCAGGCGCTAATTCATTCATGATATCCAACCTTGACTTGGCCGCATCGAAATTGCCTAGTTCAAGAAAGTAATGAATGGCCAGCTTGTGAAATGCCAAAACCTCACCGATATGGAATATTTTCCTTTCAGGGTAGAGATCCTGTACATCTAAAACCCCTCCCAGAATAGTTGATACTTTGTCGAATTCTTCATTTTCAAGGTATTCGGCAGCAATATTTAGCTTACCATATAGGTAATTAGGGTGCTCTTTTACTAACCAGCGATTTACCTCGTAGCTTTTTTTATATTACCCTGAATCTTATATGCTGTCCCAAGGTAGTTTTTTAGCTGTGGATTATCAGGATACTTTTCGATAAGCTTAAGTAGCTTGTCAATGACTTTTTTCTTACCATTCTGAATGTCAAAATACAGCCTGTTGAGCTCTTTTTTTAGCTCGGGTGTAACTGAATTCTCTTTGTCTAAAAAGTCTGGATCGTCGGTTATCTCGTAGCTATACTCTTTATATCTTTTGCTCATAAGAGAAAATATTTTGGGTTACTGCTTTTTTGCAAAGGTGCTAATATAATTGATAATAGCAACTATTTCATCTGGTCTAAACCACTCAATTTCCTTATCCTTAGCCCACCAGGTTAGCTGTCGTTTGGCGTAGTGGCGCGAGTTTCGTTTGATAAGCTCAACGGCCTTTTCTTGTGATATTTTACCATCGAAAAACTCGAAAAATTCGCGGTAACCTACTGTTTTTAAGGCGTTATGGTGGCGGTGAGGATAAAGGGATTTAGCCTCTTCCATAAGCCCATCGTTTACCATTTGGTCAACCCGAGCATTAATTCGCATGTACAGCTCATTGCGTGGGCGGTTTAAACCAACTTTTATGGTTTTAAAGGGTCGCTCTTTCTGCGGATTGGTGCAAAAACTGCTGTAGGTTTTGCCTGTTTGCAGGCATATTTCTACGGCTTTGAGTATACGTTTCGAGTTTTTTAAATCAACTTTATTATAATACTCCGGATCGAGTAGTTTTAGCTGCGCCCTCATGCTCTCAATGCCCTCTTCATTTAGCTGATTTTCTAGCGTTTTGCGTAGCGCTGGGTCGGGCGTGGGGAAATCGTCAATTCCTTTGCAAACTGCATCAATGTAGAGCATAGAGCCACCCACAAGCGTAGCAGCACTGTGGGTAAGGTAAATGTTATCAAGAACCCGTAGCGCTTCAGCTTCAAACATCCCGCAGCTATATCTTTCCGAAATGGATTTATGCCCAATGAGGTGGTGTGGTGCTGCTGCAAGTTGCTCGGGTGTGGGGGCAGCGGTGCCAATTTGCATCTCTTTAAAAAATTGTCGCGAGTCGGCTGAAACTATGGGTGCACTAAAATGTTTCGAAACCAGTAGGCTGGCTTCTGTTTTCCCAACGCCTGTTGGGCCTAAAAGAATAATGAGGTATTTATTTGGCACGTGAACTAAGTGCTATGGGGTTAATAAAAATCCTGATCTGGAAAATCGTCCGAATCGAGGCTCTCAATATCAATGTCGTTGATTATTTCATCAAAACTATCGTCGTCGTCAATATCGTCGTCGTCAAAAATATCATTAATCGACATATCGCCTAGTTCCAATTGCTCTGGTGGATTACCTAACGAAACTTTACAGTATGGGTACTCATTATCTTCGTTTGGTTCTGCGATGTCCGCTAGTTGGATAAAGAAGCAACGGTCAGAAAAAATATCGAAAACGTATAGGCATCTATCCTTTTTACTCTTTAGTAAATCGCTTAGTTTAACCGATTCCATTGGAACTGCAGCAAGTCCTGCATCGTTCTCCATATCAATAAGGGTTAGCTCAAGCCCCTTGTTCCAATGCTCATCGGTAATAAAGAAAGAGGCGAGCTGATCCGAATCAAAACCCAAATCGTCCTGTATGAATTTATGAAAGCTGAAAAAGGAGTAATTTGCGGGTATTTCGTACTCGCGTAAAAAAGCCTTTTCATCTCCCGAAATCATTCTGAATTTATAGATCATAGCCTACTGTTTTGTGCAAAATAAGCAACATATTGAAAATATAAAAAATGTTTAGCCAAAAACTACTCATAAGTCAGCTAAAAACTTAATGGTGTCAATGCCATCGGCATAATCAGTGAGTTGAGGGTTTTGTGTTTGCCCAAAGTCGATGCTGTTTTGTATGCTTATATCCGATGAAACAACGCATTGCAGCTGCTCGCGATGTTGATAAATGTATTCGTTTGCATCGTTTAGGTTGGCGTAATGCTGGTAGTAAATTACCCCAACGGGGCTACCTAAAGCCTCGTCGGGTTTTAGCAGGGCAAAACCCGAATCGAGATGCTCAACTTGGTTCATAAGAAATATTGCTCGGTAGTACTCGTAGTTATTGGCGTATTTATGATGATTTATAAATTCTTTAAACACCAAAAATTCATCTATTAATGGGGTAAAATCGTAATTTTCAGGAACCAATATTTTCGAAACGTTGCGACACCCAAGTCCGAAGTAGGTAAAGATATCGTTGGCTAACGCTTTAAACTGCTCTGCCGTTTCGTTGCCCGATAAAATGGCAATGCTGTGCCTGTTTTTCCGTATTATATTGGGGTATTTACCAAAGTAGTAATCGAAATACCGAGATGTATTATCGCTACCGGTAGCAATTATGGCATCAAAATCTTCGAGGCGGTTTTCGGTAATGGTTATAGAGCTAATAAAACGGGGCTCAATGGTTAAGATAAGCTTCACTAAGCTCTGGGTAAGTCCAGCATCTTTCGACGAGATTTTTGCAACGAGTTTATGTCCTGCAATAAGTATGCTTAAAATATCGTGAAATCCTACAAACGGAACATTGCCCGCCATAACGATTCCAATCTTTTTTTGATTTTTTGGATTGAAAGCGGACGCAGGATATACCTGCACCCACTGGTTAAGGCTTTGCTCGGTAAGCCAATGCTTGGCTATGGATTTAATTGCGTATTCGCAGAACTCGGGGGTAAACCAAGGGTTTTTTATGTGCGCCTCACCAATTTCATCCCAAAACTCATGGGCTTCGGGCGTTTTATTATTGGCTAGTATTTGGCTACCCAGCTGGGTAAAGGCAGAAATCCTTTCCTTGATATCCATTCTTTTTTCTGCAAAGTTAAACTATTTAACCCGCATTATTCATCAAACTTATTAAAGATGATTGTAAATGCGGGTTACCCTGGCCAACTCGAGCCCAATTTTGGGTAACTAGATTGGTTGTGAGATCTAGTCGTTGCTGGAGGTAGCAATTATTCCAATATATAAATTAAGGTTTAGTTTTATTCAAACCTTGCTCGGGCTGAAAACCCAGCTAAACTCAGCCCGAGGCAACGTTTCGGGTTGCTAAAATAAACCTTTTATTAGTAATTTGGCTTTTTTTGCAATGTCTATCTATCTTAACAGTTTGTAGTGTAATACTACTATAAAATTATAGTATCTTTGGTCATATTTTAATTCAATTTTGATGAAAACACTCGCCCTGTTTATTGAAAATCTTAAAGTAGCATTCGCTGCGGTTCGATCTAATACACTTCGCACAGTGCTTACTATTCTTATTATTGCCATAGGTATTATGGCGCTTGTGGGGATACTAACGGCCATCGATTCTATAAAAATGAGCATAAACGACGAGTTTACCATGATGGGGGCTAATACATTTACCATTGGTAGCCGCGGAATGACTGTTCAGGTAGGAAATCAAAGGCGCCGAACGGTTAATCATCAGCATATTAGCTACAGGCAGGCTAAGGAGTTTGTTGAGCAATATAAATTCCCTGCAACCGTATCGCTTTCAATTCGGGCTAGCGGTGGGGCAACAGCTAAGTACCTGTCAAAAAAAACGAATCCAAATATTTCTGTTACAGGGGTTAGCGCAGAGTATTTCGAGACCGCGGGGCTGGATATTGAAAAGGGCAGAGCCTTTTCGACTTTTGAGGATGAGAACGGTTGGTCGGTAGCGGTTATTGGTAAGAATGTTGCAAGTCAGCTGTTCGAGAAGAATGAGGACCCTCTGGATAAAATTATTAGCGTTGGCAGTGGGAAGTATCGGGTTATTGGTATTATAAAATCCAAGGGCGATGCCTTTGGTGGCGGCCCCGACCAGTCAATTTTACTGCCTGTTCAGAATGTGGCAACGTATTTTTCCAGGCCAAACATGAATTACACCATCAATATTAAGCCTTATAATTCTGCTCATCTCGACTATGCTGCTTCTGAGGCCGAAGGTATTTTTCGGATCGTTAGAAATTTGAGTGCTCGTGATGAGTCCGATTTTAATATTGAGAAGAGTGATACGTTAGCTAAAATGCTGCTCGATAATTTAAAGTTTGTTACCATTGCTGCAACTTTAATAGGTGTTATTACCCTAATTGGCGCAGCGGTTGGGCTTGTAAATATTATGCTTGTTGCTGTATCGGAACGAACCCGTGAAATTGGTACTCGCAAAGCCATTGGAGCAAAATCATCATCTATAAAACAGCAGTTTTTGATGGAAGCCATTGTAATTTGTCAGCTGGGGGGTATTTTAGGTATTATTTTGGGTATCCTGGTTGGTAACATTATTTCGTTAGTATCGCATAGCCCTTTTATTATTCCCTGGTTTTGGATTTTTACTGGGGTAATTATCTGTTTTGTGGTTGGTGTGGTTTCTGGTTACCTACCCGCTGTAAAAGCCTCAAAACTCGACCCAATTGAGGCGTTGAGGTTTGAGTAGTTTGTGTGTACATAAGATTGATAATTGTGTTTTGTGTATGCAAGATGTAGGAGAATAATACTATAAGATTTTATATTCATAAAAAAAACGAGGTGTCTTTGTTAGCATTATGTGGAAAGAATTAGAAGCATTAAAAAGCAAATATCTTGAAATGGGATTAATGGATGCCATTGACTATGAGAAGTTTTTAATGTTTTCCATTGTGTATAATTCAACAAAAATAGAGGGTTGTTCGCTAACTGAAAACGACACTAAACTGTTGCTGAATAATGATATAACTGCGAAAGGAAAACCTTTAACTGACCATTTGATGGTTAAAGACCATTACTTAGCATTTATATTTCTTAAAGAGATTTCGAAACAAAAACAAAAGATTAGCATTGATTTAGTTAAACAGGTTGCTGGACTTGTGATGAAGTCAACCGGTGGATTAGTAAATTCAATAGCAGGTTCATTCGATACCTCATTGGGTGATCTGAGGAATGCTCAAGTTTATGTAGATGAAAAATATTTTCCTGATTTCTCGAAGGTTGAAGATCTGTTGATTAAACTTATCGACAATGTTAACCAAAGGTTAGATAAAGTTTATGGTAATGAAATAGTAAAACTAGCTGCCGATTTACATTATTATTTGGTCAATATTCACCCTTTTGGCGATGGGAACGGACGGACATCGAGACTGATGATGAATTATATTCAGATGTATCATCAAGAACCATTAATTAAAATTTTTACTGAAGATAGAGCAGAATATATTGAAGCATTAAATAAAACAGAAGAGAAAGAGGATATTTCAATATTTAGGGACTTTATATGCAGTCAGCAGATTAAGTTTTATAAAGCTGAAATAGAAAAATTTAAGCGAAAAGATACAGGATTTAGTTTGATGTTTTAATGAGCACTTTGTGAAACATTATGGTGTTTGCAACGTAGTTGGCGTTCATCCAACAGAACGAAAAATTTCGAGAAAAATAGAAATAAATATATCAAAAATGAAACCTGAGAAAAACGATAAAAAAGTAGAAATTAAATTTGAAAATGATGAACTGCTACTGTTACAAGAAAACACTTGGCAGATGGCTGAATCATTTGGGTTAGACAGTCGTATTGACAACTTGACAGGAAAAAGAAAAGTTGGTTTTTACAGTTGGGATTTGGACTGTTTAGAATGTGTCGTTTCAAATTTGCAAAAATCTCCAGCAGACAAGGACGTTGCGGATAGAATTGCAAGGAAAATAGAAGAAGGTTATATGTTTATTAAAGGCAAAATAAAATGAATGATAATATATTGACTATTTCGAAAATAGGAATAAAAAGCGTTTTTACTGTAAAAAAATATGACTCAGAAATCTTAGACGAGGATTTAAGCAGAATACTATTTATTCGGAATTATATAGAAGAATGCACACTATATGTAAAAGAGACCCACAAAGGTATAAATGTAGGGGAATATGTTACTGAGTTAAAAAAATATGCTCTTGAATTATTTTTGATGCAATGTAAAGACGCAATACCTGATGAAGAGATGAATAGTGAAGATTTTAATCTTGAAACTAATCAAAAAGAAGATGCTGATTTTTTTAATTACATCTATGATAATCTGAAATAACCTGAATAAGGGTGGGTTTAAAAGAATTTAGATGAAAAAGAACGAAATGCCAACCTTGCTTGGCATTTCGTTCTCGCATTAGTTTTCTTGTCAGCATACACAGTAAAGATACTTGAAAACTCAACAGTTTCATAACGCACAACGTTATCAGTTTTTCCTTTTTAAAGCCCCTACTCCCTAGCGCATATACCACTATACGGGCATGTTCTGCATTTTGCTGTATCGGTGGTTTGGGTAAACGGAACTGAGGTGTCAAAAATTTCGGTTACTAGGGTAGCTAATCCTTGCAAAAATTCATCCTTATAAATATTGAAATCATTAACCGGAATTTTCTTGCGATTTTCCATTCGGTTTATTATGAAGTCGTCGGCTGTTTTGGCCGCTTTAACAAACCAAAGAGCCGGTTTTATGGGGGTGTTTGGGTATATTTTATCTAGCGCAAGGCTATAGCAAAAGGTTTGAAAAACCTCCTTGCGGTTGTCGACCTTACTGGGGTTAAACAGCTCATCAACCTCATTGAATTTCCCTTTACCTATATGTCGTCCCGTTTTATAATCGATACTCCAAATGGTACCCTCGTTTTGCTCAATTCGGTCAATATAACCTCCCAGCTTAACCTCGTTTACTGTTGCAGTACCTTCGAGTTTTAGGTCGATGTAAACTTCCTGCTCGTGGCTAATTAGCTTAAATGGTGCTCGTTTCTCATCAACCTTTAGCATTTTGCGTATGGTGTAGAGCAAGGCATTACGAGCCAGTAAATTCCGGCCCGATAGGTTGTCGGTTTTGGCTTTGGTATCGTTTAAAAATATTTCGCAAAAAACTTGGTCTAGGGTATCCTCAATATTGTTTGGTTTGCTTGCAATGGATTTTACCAGCTTGGCGCTAACCATTTTTCCGGCAAACTCCCGGTATAGCTCCTCCATGGTGTTGTGGATAATCTGTCCAAATTCGAGAGCGCCAACCTCCTCCGCTATCTCATCGTCCTCGTTAATACCCACAGCATACCTAAAGTAGAACCTTAGCGGGCACGATATGTAGCTGGTTAACCCGCTTGGCGAGAGGGTTACGTTGCTATCTTTTCGGGTTAATTTTATAAGAAGACTGTCAATAACATCGGCTGTTTTTTCAACGGTAATGGGTAGGGGTGGGGTAAGCGATAGGTTGTAACCAACATTTATGGTTTGGGTTTGTCCTACCATCTGTTCCATTTCTAGCTGAAGACCGTAGCGGCTTTTTTCTCCGCTCGATAAGCCCTCGGCACGACTGCTATACACAAGGTAAATGTTTTTTGCCCTAGTTAGCAAGCGATAAAAGTAGTAAGCATAAACGGCATCGTGATGCTTAAAATCGGGTAGTCCAAACGCAACCCGCAACGAGGGCGTAATAAACGATACTGGATGGTTACGCCCCGGCAGCACATCGTCGTTAAACGACATGATAATGATATTCTCAAAATCGAGGGTTCGGGTTTCTAAAAAGCCCATTACTTGTAGTCCTTGCAACGGCTCGCCTGTAAATGAAACCCGCTCTTGGGCAAAAACCTTGCGAAGCAGCTGGATATAAATTTTGGGTGTAACCTCAAAGGTAAAATCTGCTATAACGCCACCCAATCGCGTTAAGCTTTTGTGCAGCGTGTACAGGAACTCTAAATCTATCCTTTGTTTCTGATTGTCAGTATCTTCTAATTTCGATGCCAGCGTTTTGGCAATGCTATGACAAATATTTAATAGGTACTCGGTTAGGCTGCTATTGGGTTGATGTGCAGTAAATATTGCTTGAAGCAGCTCCGATTTGCCCAGCTCGCTTTCGTTGGGGTAAATTCTATTTCTCCGCTTTATTGCCGAAACGGTATCAGCCGAGTTTTCGGGCTCGCATACCCTTATGTAAGGGTGGTTGAGCAATGCCAGCACATCACGATGATAGAAGCGAAGTACTCCCTCGCTATTACGATGGGCGTTTATCTGTAGCCTTACCAAAAACTCGGCAAGGTTAAACGCAGGGGTCTCTTTTATGGGGTAGCCCATGGTAATATTTAGCGACTCAATCTCGGGTGGGATAGCCTGCAGCGTGGGTAGTAAAATATTCTCTTTTGGAAAGATAATTGCCGTTGAAATATCCATTTTTGCTCCCGTACTAGCCATCTCGTTTAGTATTTTGGGCACCAGCTTGGTTTGTGCAACCGATGATGGCGCAGCAACCATTTTTACGGTCTTTAT
>Ga0265295_1003214_pt1 | contig 24300 bp, 20 predicted proteins | sample Munlansysbiofilm_FD_192503 | JGI IMG/M metagenome (GOLD analysis project Ga0265295, IMG submission 192503) | Leachate microbial communities from a municipal landfill in Southern Ontario, Canada - Methane capture system biofilm | ecosystem: Engineered > Solid waste > Landfill > Unclassified ... | reverse complement strand
CATCTAAGTCTTTTTTCTTTTCAAATGTTGTTCCATAAATTCTTTGAAGCATTTTATTTTTTTCATCGCCACGCCAATATGCGCCTGCAATACTCATAAGCTTTATAGCTTTAACTTTTTTAGTATCGTAAAGATGAGGCCCTGCACACAGGTCTGTAAATTCACCAAGAGTGTAAAATGATATTATTTCATCTTCAGGGAGCTTTTCAATTAAGTCTACCTTGTAAATTTCGTCTTTTTCTTTAAAATAATCGATAGCTTTGTCTCTTGGCATCTCAAATCTTTCAAGTTTATATCCTTCTTTAACAATTTTTTTCATCTCTAGTTCTATTGCTTCTAAATCTTCAGGTGTAAATCTATGCTCAGTATCGAAATCATAATAAAAACCATTATCTATTGCTGGTCCTATTGCAAATTTTACCCCAGGAAATAGATTCTGAACTGCCAGCGCCATAATATGAGAAGAAGTATGCCAGAATATTTTTTTACCCTCTGGATCCTCAAATTTAACTACTCTAAAATCAGCATCCTCATTAATACTCTCTTGCATTCCCATAATTTTACTATTCACAACTGCACCCATTGCAACTCTTGCTAGTCCTTCTGAGATATCTGTAGTTACATCGTATACCTTTACTCCTTGTTCATACTCTTTCTTCGAGCCATCTGGTAATGTAATCTTTATCATATCTATTCCTCCTCGTATAAAATAAAAAAAATCCTCCATCCCTACATTTCTGTAGGGACGAAAGACCGTGGTTCCACCCTAATTTATTCTTATTTGAAATAACGCTTTTAGCGAAAACCTTTTTAGGTTCAGCTCCGGGGTGGTCTTGTTCTATCTTCTGTTTAGAAAACTTTCAGCTTTTGTTTTCCTCTCTTAAAACTTCAAATAGCTACTCTTCCCATCATTGCTTTAATATTAATAATACATAAATTTTAACAATTATTCTACCAAATGTCAAGTATAACTCTCTTTTACACTTAATAGTTATTAAGCTGCATAATAAGTTCTTTGTAATCACAAGCTTTCTGTTTACCCGTTATCATATCTCTAAGTGTATATACATCACTATTTTTTTCTTCTTCACCTATAACTATAACAAATGGTATTCCCAATTTGTCTGCATAACTAAATTTTTTCCCTAATTTTGTTTCTTCGAGGTAAACCTGAGTAAAAATCCCTTCATTTCGAAGCTTTGATGACAATTCAATCCCCTCATCAAAATATCCTTCCATAGGTATCACCAACACTCGCGTTAATGAGTTATCAATTGTTTTAATAATTCCAGCTTCCATCAATTGATAAAACAATCTTGTTAAACCTATAGATATCCCTACTCCTGGAAGTTTTTGATTTGTGTAATACTCAGCTAAATTATCATATCTACCGCCAGAACAAACACTGCCTATTGTTGGATAATCATCGAGATATGTTTCATAAACTGTACCCGTATAATAATCTAATCCTCTAGCTATGGTTAAATCAAGTTTAAAGTTCTCTTCTGGAACCCCAAAAAGCCTTAAGTATTCTAAAACTATGCCTAACTCATCAGAACCTTCTATAAATAGCTCGTTATTTATATCCAGAGATTTAAGCCTTTGCATTACTGCATCATTTGTTCCATCTATGCTGATAAAGCTTAAAATACTATCTATTTGAGTGATACTAAAACCACTTTCCACTAATTCTTCTTTAACTTTATCTCTTCCAATTTTTTCTATTTTATCCACTACTCTAAGCACAGCATAAACATCTTCTATTCCAAGTGAGTTGAAAAACCCTGATAGAATTTTTCTATTGTTTATTCTTATAGTAAATTTATCAAAACCTAAGTCTTTAAAAGTTGAATATATTACACTCGGAATCTCTGCATCATTAATAATACTCAAACTGTTGTTTCCTATAACATCTATATCTGCTTGATAAAACTCTCTAAACCTTCCTTTTTGATTCCTCTCGCCCCTATAAACCTTGCCTATATGGTATCTTCTATAAGGGAAATTAAGTTCTGAGTAATGCTGAGCTACGTATCTTGCAAGCGGAACTGTAAGGTCAAATCTAAGTGACATATCCTGACTACCCTTTACAACTTTATATATTTGTTTTTCTGTTTCACCGCCACCTTTAGCTAATAAAACTTCTGATTTTTCAATTAATGGAGTATCAATAGGCAAAAAACCAAATTTTTCGTAGTTCTTTCTTATAATATCCATCATCTTATTAAATAAAATTTGATCAGTAGGATTTAATTCCATAAATCCAGGTAATATTGATGGTTTAACTATATTATTTGACATTGTTCTCCTCCTTCTATTTTATAAACTTATATATTTTTACAATTATATTTATAACAATACATTATATCGAAAAGAAAAACATAGTCCCTAAATCTATAACCGAATTCTTTGATAATTCTATAATTTGGATTCCTTTATTCTTAATAAAAGCTTCTATATTTGCTCTATCTGGATGTTTGGACAAAGAACCAGTGAATACCATCTCTTTAGAAGAAATGTGTCCACTTGAGCCTCCTATAAAGCCGTATTCATATCCTGGCAATTCGACTCGACCTTTCTCTATCAATAATATATCATATCCTACCTCAGTAAGTTTTTCTGCAATTTTTATATCAGATGTTATAGCACTATGATTGTCTACTAATGCGATAGAACATTTTGAATATCCTTGTGATACAGCAATTAAGTTTAAGCCTATTTTTTCATAATAAGTCATTATTGTTTGATCTGTATATCCGTTTTTATGTACAAAGTGGTCTCCTATCCTAAAAACATTGTACTTTATATCATCAGGATACTTCATTCCTAATTCATTTTCACCTTTTATAATCTCTAATCCATAAGGCTCTAGTTTTTCTCTATAATAATCAAAAACTTCAGGCGCAACTACAAGAGTATTTACTGCTATGGGATGAAGGATTAGATCGGGATGAAAAGCTATTTCAGATAGTACGGAATCTACTCTTATAGTTTTTATAACTTCTATTCCTTTATTGTTTAGATTTTTTATTATTTCATCACTAGCTTCTCCACTTATTAAAGCTAAATTGGCTTTTTTTTGCGGAATAAATGGATTTTGCATACTCTCTCCTTTTTATAAAATATTCACATAAATATACCTTTTAAGCAATTTTGATAAATAAAAAAAGCCACGAATGGCTTATTTACTATGGAGGCGACACCCAGATTTGAACTGGGGGTGAAGGTGTTGCAGACCTCTGCCTTACCACTTGGCTATGTCGCCTTGTAAATGGCTTTACTAGCCACTTCTCAAGATCGAAAATCTAATAAATTAAATTCTCGAAACCTCTTAACTAAAACTGAAGCGAAAGGTTTTATTACCTGTTACATATTTTATGTTACAGAGATTAAAATGTCAACCCTATTTAATTAATTCTTATATATTCCATAGCTCAACTTATGGTTTGAATCCCTCATACATAACATTGTTATCATAATGTAATCAAAATAATATACATATTAATTATTATTCACTATCCACTAGCTGCAACGATTTCAACTCTTTCAATACTCTTATTCCAATAAAAAGTGTGATTATAAAAGATAAAATATCAGATATTGGCTGACTTAGCTGAACACCCAAAAGCCCAATTATATGTGGCAATATCAAAATGGCTGGTATAAAGAACATACCCTGGCGTGCAACTGCTACAATAGAAGCTTCCTTAGATTTTCCAATGGTCTGCAACAACATATTCATCATTATAACCCAAGCTGAAAGTGGTAAAGTTAAAAATTGAAATCTAATAGCTTTGGTACCTATTAAAATTACTTCTAAGTCTTCTTTCCTAAATATTGATATAATTTTCGAAGAAATAATAAATCCTACTGATGATATACATATTAAACCAATTACAGATACCTTTAAACTAAACCAGAATGCATTCATAACTCGGTCATACAATTTAGCTCCATAATTAAATCCACACACTGGTTGGAATCCTTGTCCAAATCCAAGCATAACGGATATTGAAAAATGTATAACTCTCCCTACTATTGACATTGCTGCAATTGCTGCATCACCATAAACACCTGCACTAAAGTTCAGAAAAATTAATGCAATGCTAGCAAGAAATTGTCGATAAAATGAAGGTAACCCTCCTCTAAGAATTTCTCTATACAAGTCCCATTTTGGGGTAAAGTTTTTAAAACTAATTCTAATGTTTCCACCTTTGCTAGAATTGTAAAATAATATACAAAAACTAATAAATTGGCTGATTACAGTAGCTAGTGCAGCTCCACTTGTCCCCATATTAAGCTTAAATATAAATATAGGATCCAATATAATATTTAAAATCCCTCCAGTCCCAATTCCTAGCATTGCATAAAAAGCGCTACCTTGAAAACGTAATGTCCCATTTAGCACAAAAGAAGCAGTCATAAATGGTATTCCAAATAAAATGTATTTAATATAGTCTTTTGCATATGGTGCGATTGTCTCGGTAGCACCCAAGGCATATACTAAAGGATTTAAAAAAATCAAGCCCATCACTGCAATCACAATTCCTAAAAGCAGTGCAGTAAAAAAGCCTGTGGCTATTACTTTCGATGAATAATCTCTATTTTTATTACCAAGCAACCTAGATATGTAATTTCCCGACCCCATGCCAAGTGTAAATCCAATTGCCTGTATTATTACCATCAATGAAAAAGCAATGCCTACTGACGCTGAAGCACTGGTAGAAATTTGGCTAACAAAATATGTATCTGCCATATTGTAAATTGATGTAATCAACATGCTGATTATAGTTGGTATAGCTAAAGAAAAAATAAGCCTCTCTACTGGTGTTTCAGTCATTTTTTTGAATTGTTCATCTGCTGTCATTTGTTTCTTCATAGAACAAGCTCTTCTTTCACTTAGATTGTGTAAAGCAAAATCAATCTTATATTCTTATTATGAGAATAGTTTTTGATAAATTTAAGGGTTAAATTGTCTTATTAGTGCTCTTAGTTGGCATAAAAATACCCCCTTAGCTTTTTGGTTAATAATTAACCTTTTACGCTTTTAGGAGTTTAACTTCTCAAAACAAACAAACTGCTTTAAGTCTGAATTAATATTTCCAGTTGGTGCAAATTTCTGCCATAGTGCTTAACTTTGTAGCCTTATAAACTTATATGGAGCGGAAGACGAGATTCGAACTCGCGACCCTCGCCTTGGCAAGGCGATGCTCTACCACTGAGCTACTCCCGCAAAATAAAATATATGTAACTATTGTGGTGCCCAGAGCCGGAATCGAACCAGCGACACGTGGATTTTCAGTCCACTGCTCTACCGACTGAGCTATCTGGGCCAATTTTTCCCCTCTTAGGGGCAATTGCCACAATAGCAAGTATATATTATTAATCTTTAATTGTCAATAATATTTTCTCTAATTCTTCTCTTGAAAAGTGATAATCTGTATTGCAAAAATGGCATTTTACTTCACTCTTACCATCTTCTTCAATTATGTCTGTAATTTCTTTTTCGCCTAAACTTATTAGAATTTTTTCTACTTTTTCTCGTGAGCAATCGCAGTAATATTCTAGTTCTAACTTATCTGTTATTTCCATTTCAAAATCTGATAATATTTCTTTCATAATTTCTTCGGGTGAATACCCATCGTCAATAAGTGTTGAAAGTGGTTTTGCCTTAGCCAAAGATTCCTCAATTTTGGTTATATCCTCATCCAAAATATCTGGTAGTGTTTGAATAATAAATCCCCCTGCAGCTTTTACACTAAGATCCTTTTCAACTAAAACTCCCAAACCAACTGCCGTTGGAATTTGTTCTGATTGCAAATAAAAATTTGCTATATCATCACCTATTTCTCCAGTTACCAAACTTGTCTGACCAACATATGGTTCTTTTAAACCTAAATCCATTATAGCTGTTACTGTTCCTGTTTTCCCAACTAAGCTACCCACATCCAACTTACCCTCATCTGTGGATGGAAGGTCTGCATTAGGATTGTCTACTATTCCTTTAACCCTACCCTTATTATTTGCAACTACAAGTATATTACCAATAGGCCCATCTCCAGAAATTTTCAATGTCAATAAATCATTATCATTTTTAAACCCCGAACCCATTATAGCTCCAATGGTCAACACTCTACCAAAAGCAGCTGTTGCTGTTGCTGATGTATTATGAATTTTCCGAGCTGCTTCTACTGTCTGCGTTGTCTTAGCAAAAAAAACTCTTAACTTTAAATCTTTGTCTACACCTTTTATTAAATAATCCCCCATATTTTCCTCCTTATTTTATAGCAACAAAATTTACTCTCTCAGTTTTTTCTGTTATTTCTTCAAATTCAAAAGCATTTGTAAACTCAATATGTTTAAAACCAACGCTTTCTAACATACTGTGAATTTCTTCCACTGAATATGCCCTTTGTTTGTGCATTTCATCAAATCTTTTATATATTATTCCATCTGTAGAAGTGAAAAATGTTAAATAGTACTCTCCAATATTGGTTATTAGATTGTATCTATTATCCCAAGTATAAAATACTGACTCTCTGTCTTCTATGAAAGTGTTGTTTCCTAACACTGTTTGAATTTTGTATTTGGAATTTATATCAAATATAAAAACCCCTCCAGAATTTAAATGATTATAAACATTGCTAAATGTTTTTATTAAATCTTCTTTATCCAATATATAGTTGATACTATCGCAAATAGATATTGCTACATCATAGCTTGTGTTTATATTAAAGTTTGTCATATCCATATGAAACAATCTTAGGTTCTTAAACTTAGATAACTTTTGTTGAGCCTGAGTAAGCATATCATTAGATAGATCAAATGCATCTACCTTATAACCTCTCTTCAAAAGTTCTATGGTCATATTGCCAGTTCCACAAGCAAGTTCTAAAATTTTATTAGTTTCTATATTATTTCTATTTAGTATTTCAACAATATATTCCGCCCAATTAGAGTAGTCAAAATCATCCATTAACTTATCATAAATATTTGCAAATTGTACATAATTATCCATTTTAAATACCTCTTTATACTTAAATTATTGTTTAATCAATAAAAGAAATAAATCCAATTAGAGTATATAAATATACCAGCTATTATTACAATCGGACTCCACATAATTCTTTCATTTATTTCAATGGTTTCCTCAAATGAAACTATTTCATCTTTCATTAAATCTAAATCTTCATTTTCCTCTAAAATATCAAGCTCTTCGCTTTTAGTTACAGGTAAATTCTTTAATAAAATATATAAACCGATAAATGAAAACAGTGCAAGACTAGCAAGAATAACAGCAGTTAGAACCATCTGAATACTATTGTCAATTAAAGGTACATCTTTTGTCAATAATTCTAAGTTCTTTGTTAATTTTAAAAGCAAATATCCTATTGTCATAGCAAATCCATTGTTTAGAATATGTCCTAGTATAGACCCATATAAGCTATTTGTTTTAATAAGTATTATTCCTAATACAATTCCTAAAAATATTGGTCCCAAAAGATTTAGAAGATTAAAATGAAATATTCCAAATAATATTGATGTAATTATTAATCCTTTTTTTTCTCCAAATTTAGAATATGCATTTTGCAAGGTTCCTCTAAACATAACTTCTTCGCATATTCCGGGGGTAATAGCTACCACAAATAAACCAAGAATATAGTCCGTGAAATTATCAGGTATAGGAACCCCTATTGGCATAGCTTCACTTATTGAAGTTACCATAGCTAGCATTATAAAGTTTAAAAACACTGCAACTGGATAAGCAAATAGCATAATGAAAAATATAAATATCATCTGCTTTAAACTCAATCGATTAAGTTTTAATACTTTCTTTAGTGAAAACTTCTTGAATTTTAGAAAAGCAATATTGGGAAGTAGAATAAGTAAGTACTCAGTAATAAGTATTCCACTATACAAATTATATCTTTGTGCACTTGCTCCTACCACTAAGAGTAATATTCCTACTATTAAAAAAAGTATATTAACATTATTTACAGTTGGTAATTCACGTCTTATCAAGTTAACACTTCCCTCTTGTCAGAAGTTAATTCATTAAATTCACCTACAACCATATTGTGTAGGTGAACATGTTTTATTCGAATGTGAAAATATAGGGGGTATTTCTATAATAATTCCCGTAATTTAATCCGTAGCCTACTATAAAAACATCTGGAATTTCATAACCTACATAATCTGGTATAATCTCAATTTGCCTTCTACTTGGCTTGTCTAACATAACACATACTTTAATTGAGCTAGGATTTTTTTTCTCCAAATGCTCTATAACTTTAGATAAAGTATGACCAGTATCAATTATATCATCTACGATTAAAACATCCTTTCCTTCAATATCTCCTCTTACATCTTGAAGAATCTTGACCTCCCCAGAAGAGAATTCATTGTTACCATAACTTGCAGTTGTCATAAACTCTACTTCAAGTGGTATATCCATTTCCCTTGTTAAATCTGCAGTAAATACAAAACTCCCCTTTAACAAAGAAATAACTACCAGATCTTTTCCGCTATAAAATCCTCCAAGCTCAATTCCCATTTCTTTAACTCTCTTTTGGATCATTTCTCTAGAATAAAGAATTTTTTCTTTTTTATTTTCGATCAAATTATTCTCTCCTCTCACGATTATATTTATTTTTTAAAATTTCTTTTATTTCTTTCAATTCTTTAAGTATCAAATTTAAACTCAATTGAATACTTATAACAATTATAAATAAAATGATACCAATAACCCATTCAATATGCATAAGGACCATCCTTTTTCCTAAATATATAAACTCTTACTATAAAATATTTTATACCCTTATAATTCCATAAAATACCATAGCTTTTAATTAAACTAAAAAATACGGACAAACCTACTATTATTTATAGTAGGTTTATTATTGTTCTTACTTCTCCTATCAAATACAAAGAACCACAAAAAACTATCATATCCTCAGAGTTTGAAAGTTCAAAAGTCTTTAAAATTGCTCGTTTTATATCTTTTTCAATATGCACATTTCTATTATGCTTAGAAACCTCATTTGCCAAAATATTTGCATCCAGCTTTCTAGGCATATTTACTTCAGTCGCTACAACCTCATCAGCAAGTAATGATATTTTTTCTATCATATGACTAAAATCTTTATCCTTTAATACTGCTACACCTAAGATCAATCTTTTATATGGAAAAAGTTTAATAGCCTCGACTAACTGTGTAATTCCTTGTAGATTATGTGCACCATCAATAAGAAAAATCGGATTTTTCTTAATTACTTCAAGTCTGCCTTTCCACTTAGTCTTTAATAATCCTTCTTTAAGTTCTTTTTCAGATATGTTTAATACTCCAAGTTTCTCTAATTCAATAATAGTTGTAATTGCAGTAACTGCATTGTATATTTGATACTTGCCAATCATGGATATTTTAATATTTTCAAAATCAAATTGATTTATTTTAAAATTAAAAACACTTTCAAGATATGTCTGGCTAGTAATATCTATTCCATCCATTGGAACTTTTACCACTCTAGCATTTTTTTCTTCTGCCACTTGCAAAATCCTAACTTCTGCTTCAGAATTTTGTGGATATAATATTACCAATCCATTTTCTTTTATAATTCCAGCTTTTTGATAAGCGATTTCAGAAAGAGTATTCCCTAATATTTCAGTGTGATCATAGTCAATAGTAGTTATAACTGATGCCAACGAAGTTTGTATTATATTTGTAGAGTCATATCTACCACCTAGCCCAACCTCTAATACAACATAGTCTACATCTTGTTCTCTAAAATAAACAAAAGCTATTGCAGTAACTATTTCAAATGTAGTGGGATGTTCAATTCCATTCTCTACCATTTTATCCGAAGCCATTTTTACCAGTTCTGTTATCTTGGCTAAATCCTCTTTTGGAATATCCAAATTATTAATTTGTATCCTCTCTGTAAAGCTTTCAAGATAAGGCGAAGTATAGAGTCCCACTCTATACCCCGCTGTTCTTAACATTTGAGCAATATAAGCTGATGTAGAGCCTTTCCCATTTGTACCAGCAACGTGGATGCACTTTAAATTTTTATGTGGGTTTTCTAAATAACCCAAAAGTGTTCCAATGGAATCTAACCCCAATCTTGAACCGTATTTATCTTTATCATTAATATAAGCAAGTGCCTCATTGTAGTTCATCAATATCCTCCTACTTGTTGAATCTTTCTAATCGTTCAAGGACTTTAGTTAACATTCCAGAATATTTTTCTCTCTTCTCTTTTTCTTCAGCCACTATGCTTTCAGGGGCCTTAGCTATAAATCCTTTATTAGCTAATTTAGAATCAACTCTAGATATTTCGTCTTCAAGTTTTGCTTTTTCTTTTTCGAGTCTTTCTATCTCTTTATCATAATCTATTAACTCCTTAAGTGGAAGATAAACTTCACATCCTTCGAGTACAACAGATATATTATCTTCGCCTATTTTACTCTTATCTTTTTCAAAAGATATTTCTTCTGCTCCAGCAAGTGTTATGAATTTACTCTTACCCTCTATTATAGTATCCTTCAAGCTATCATCTTCTACAACAAAAATAAATTTAGATTTTTTTGAAGGGGCTATGTTCATCTCTGCTCGAGCGTTTCTAATGCCCTTTATTGCTTTTTTTATAAATTCTATCTTCTTCTCATCTTTATCAAAAATAAATTCTTCATTTGTTAATGGCCACTGTTCAATTATCAATGGATTAGTTTTTTCAGGAAGATGTTGCCATATTTCTTCAGTTATAAATGGCATAAATGGATGTAATAATTTTAGTACATCTTTTAGAACTGTTACTAATACCTTTTGAGCTATTTCTTTAGATTCACCCTCAGCCCCATAAAGTCTAGTCTTAACCATTTCAATATACCAATCACAATAATCTTCCCAGATAAATTCAGATATTCTCTGGCCTGCTAACCCGATTTCATATTTATCCATATTAGCTTTAACTTCAGATTTCAACCTATTCAATCTTGTTAAAATCCACTTATCCTCTGTAAATAACTCTATATTTTCTACGGAATAATTTTCCATGTTTTCATCTAAATTCATTAACACAAATCTAGTGGCATTCCATAGTTTATTAGCAAAATTTCTACTCGCTTCTACTTTTTCGACATAGAATCTCATATCATTGCCCGGTGTAGTTCCCGTTATAAGCATAAATCTTAACGCATCAGCTCCAAATTCTTCAATAAGCTCTAATGGATCTATTCCATTTCCCAATGATTTGCTCATTTTTCTTCCCTGTGAATCTCTAACTAAGCCGGTTAAAAATACATCCTTAAACGGAAGTTCATCAAGTTGTTCAAGACTAGAAAATATCATTCTAATTACCCAAAAGAAAATAATATCATAACCTGTAACAAGAACATCAGTTGGGAAAAAATAATCTAAATCCTCTGTCTTATCAGGCCATCCAAGTGTTGAAAAAGGCCATAGTGCAGATGAAAACCACGTATCTAAAGTATCTGTCTCTTGTCTTATATTCTTGCTATTACATTTAGTACAGCTTGTAACCTCTCCTCTTGATACGATTACTTCTCCACAATCATCGCAATAGTATACTGGCAATCTATGTCCCCACCAAAGCTGTCTAGAAATACACCAATCTCTAATATTCTCAAGCCAATGAACATATACTTTTCCAAATCTTTCAGGAACAAAATTAATTTCTCCATTGTAATATGCTTCTAAGGCTGGCTTTGCCAATGGTTCCATCTTTACAAACCACTGCTTAGATATAATTGGTTCTATAACTGTTTTACATCTTTCACAGTGTCCTACAGCATTTTCATGATCTTTAATTTCGACTAAAAAACCATTTTTCTTTAATTCCTCAACTATGACTTTTCTAGCTTCGAATCTTTCAATGCCTTCAAATTCACCGCCATTTTCGTTGATATATCCATCTTCATTTAAAATTTTGCATTGTCCAAGATTATGTCTCTCCCCAACTTCAAAATCATTAGGGTCATGTGATGGAGTAATTTTAAGTGCACCAGTTCCAAATTCCATTTCAACATAGCTATCAGCAATAATTGGAATCTCTCTTCCCACTAGTGGTAATATTGCTATTTTCCCCACAATATCCTTATATCTTTCATCTTCTGGATGAACTGCTATTGCAAGATCCCCCAGTATAGTTTCAGGTCTAGTTGTTGCTATTGTAATGAACTCTTCGCTATCTTTTATAGGGTATCTAACACTATAAATATAACCATGACTATCTTCATGTTCTACTTCAGCATCTGAAATAGCTGTATGGCAACTAGGACACCAGTTTATTATTCTATCTCCCCTATAAACTAATCCTTTGTCATATAGGCGAACAAAAACTTCTTCAACTGCATTGCTAAGCATTTCATCTAAAGTAAATCTAACCCTTGACCAATCGCAAGATACGCCTAATTTTTTAAGTTGATTTTTAATAGTTCCACCATAAATATCTGTCCATTCCCAAGCTTCTTTTATAAAACCTTCTCTGCCTAATTCTTCTTTTGACCTACCTTCAGACCTTATTTTTTCTACAACTTTTGCCTCTGTAGATATACTAGCGTGATCTGTTCCGGGTAGCCAAAGTGCCTCATAGCCTTCCATTCTTTTCCATCTAATTAAGATATCTTGAATAGTGTTATTTAAAGCATGTCCCATATGAAGACTTCCCGTTACATTTGGTGGCGGCATCATTATGGTATAAGGTTTTTTTGTCTTATCAACTTTTGGTGTGAAATAACCATTTTCATTCCAAAATTCATAAAGCTTATCCTCAAATTCCTTTGGATCATAGGTCTTTGACAAGTTTTCCAACATTATGTTTCCTCCTCTAAAAATAAAAATAAAGCCCTCATCCTAAAACAAAGGACGAGGGCTCGCGGTACCACCTTAATTCTATGACTTAAGTCATAGCACTTAAATAGATATCGGTCTCCCGTCTTAGCTTACTTTTTTTCAGCTAAAATGCTCAAAAGCTACCTTCATTTGACCTAATTTACAAATCTTACAGCCATGGATTTGCTCTCTTTAAAATAAATCAAATTACTCCTCTTTCTCATAGCAAAATATATAATCAAAATTATAGCTTTATAGCTCATTTTTGTCAACTTCATTTTTTTTATCAATTAATAATTTTTTGAAAATGATTAAATAATTATAAAAAGCAACTAAATTCAAAAATAAAGTTAAAACAAGTAATAAATCAGAAATACTAAAATTGATTTTAAAAACTATTGTAAATATTGCAGCATATAATGACAAAGTTGCTATTTTCCCGTACTTATTTGATGGAATAACTAATTTCCCATGCTTTAAATACAATAATCCTCCACCTATCACCATAACAAGTTCTTTCAATATCATAGGTACTAATATCCAAAGTGGTACAAGACCTATAATTGTAAATGTTACAAGTACAGTAAAACTCATAAGCTTATCTGCAAATGGATCAAGCACTGCCCCTAGTTTACTTGTTAAATTATACTTTCTTGCAATATAACCATCTAAAACATCTGAAATCCCAGCAAGCATAAAGATTAATCCTGCTAAGAGAACACTATTTTCAGTTTTTCCAAAAAATATATAGAGATAAACAGGAACCAAAAAAATTCTAAATATGGTAATAATATTAGGTAGTGTCATAATAAATCCTCTCTTTGGATTAGACATATTAAATTTAAGAATTATATTATAATACTTTAGTTACCCTTAAATTTTTTAACTAATCTAAACCTACTAACTATCTAATTCTATCATCCAATCATATACCACTTATCTTTTAATAAACCCTACTTTTTTATATACTTTACTTAAAATTTTGCAGGCTTTTTCTTCAGCTTTTCTTGATCCTTTTTTATAAACTTCCTCAAGAAAATCCTTGTTATTTAAATAATTAGTATATCTATCTTGAAGTGGTTCAAGAGCTGTTATTACAACTTCAGCTAAATCCTTTTTAAACTCTCCGTAACCTCTATTTTCGTATCTATGAATTATTTCATCTACTCCTATACCCTCTAAAACCGAGTAAATATTTATAAGATTTTTTACTCCAGGTTGATCATCAGAATACAATATAGTTCCTTTGGAATCCGTTACAGCTTTTTTGATTTTTTTCACTATTTTATCTTTAGAGTCCTGCAATAAAATAAATGCGTTTTCGTCTGGATCCGATTTACTCATTTTAGTTTCAGGGTTTTGTAAACTCATAATCCTTGCCCCAAATTCTTTTATCATTGGCTCGGGTACTACAAAAGTATCACTGTATCGATTGTTAAATCTAATTGCAAGATCTCTTGCCAATTCAAGATGCTGTTTCTGATCGTTTCCAACAGGAACAAAATCTGCTCCATAAAGTAAAATATCTGCTGCCATTAATACAGGATATGTAAATAATCCTGCATTAAGATTTTCTTCTGATTTTTTGGATTTTTCTTTAAATTGTGTCATTCTATTTAGTTGCCCCATATAAGTAATAGTGCTTAAAACCCATGCAAGTTCAGCATGTGCTGAAACATGCGATTGAATAAACAATGTCGATTTATCAGGATCTATCCCACACGCTAGATAAAGTGCTAGTACAGCTAATGAATTTTTTCTTAAATCTTTTGGTACTTGAGGAACCGTTATAGCATGCATATCAACTATACAATAATAACACTCATACTCATCCTGTAATTCCCCAAAATTTCTTAATGCACCAATATAATTCCCCAATGTCAATGCACCGGATGGCTGGATACCACTAAAAACAACTTTTTTATCCAAAATAAACACCCCTTATAAAATATAATAAACCCTACATCTCTAATAAAGAGATGGAGGGTTATTCAAAATCTTATTTATTTCAACCTATCTCTATAGCCAATGTTTAGCTATTTTTCTTTATTAAAACTTATTTGTAATAAACATATTATACGATTAAAATGTCGCGTTGTAAAGTGTCTATATCCCCCACAAATTTGCAATCAAAGTATATAAATAAACCATTGGCGATTCTACTATTCTATTTTCAATTGATTTAAATAATTCATCCGCTTGTTTCTTATAATAATCTTCACCTAATATTACAGATAATTCTTTAAATCCAAGAATCGCCATAGCTCCTCCTGATGGTATCACTTCATCCTCAAATTCTATAAGTTCAAAAGGTAACTCATTCTCTTTAAGATCGCTTAATCCTAACTTATTGTTCTTGTCTTTTAACTTCAGTAAAATCCAATCTGCGAATTCTTTAGCATGGATTAAATACTTTTCTTCTTTTGTTGCTTTATATAGATTAATACTAGCCACTAATAAAAACGAATAATCCTCTAGTAAACCATTTTTATAGTTTTTTCCGTCAACAAACTCTGAGAATATCTGGCCCTCTATAATCAAATTTTTATTTACAAAATCATATGCCTTCTTAGCTTGATTGACATAAAATGGTCTTTCTAATACTGCCCCCGCATATGATAATGCCCAGATTGATAATCCATTTAAAGATGTCAATATTTTTTCATCTCTCAATGGATTAGCCCTTAATTCTCTGTAATCTAAAAGCATTTGATTTATACTATTTAAACTAGCTTTCTCCATCTCTGAAAGCTCTTCTATTCTATACCTCAGTATATTAGGCAATCTTTTCTTTTCTATATTATCTAAATCTAAACCGTGAAAATTATTATAAAGATTACCCAGAGTCTCCCCTAATAAATTCACTATTTCATTTGCACTAAATAAATAGTGATTTCCCTCTACTCCTTCTATATCCTCATTTAAAGCAGTATAAAAACCTCCTTCTTCACTCCTTAAATCTCTTATGATAAATTCAAGTATCTTTTCTGCAGTTTCTCTTAATTCCTTTGATTGAAGTACAGCGGAGGCCTTTAAATATACTATAGCTAATAGAGCATTGTCACTAAGCTTTTTTTTATAATGTGGTATTTTCCATTCCCTATCTGTTGAATAACTAAAAAATCCATATCCAATCTGATCAAATATCCCACCTCGACTCATTTGAACTAGGGTATTAACCAGCATATCCTTTGCAGATTGATCATTTTTATACAAATAATAGTTTAATAGGAATAAAAGATATTGTGGCATAGGAAACTTTGGTGGAAGCCCGAACCCACCATTTTCTCTATCAAATTTTCTATCTAAACTTGTTTTAATACTCTCTAATAACGATATATCAAAACCTCTTTTATTAATACTTTCATTTAACTTTTCTGTATAAGACTTTTCAAATTCACGCTTATTCATAGTATCAACCCTTTTTCTAAATTGCTAATCTATTTAGAGACTAATCTGTTCCAGTAAGGAATTAGCTGCTTCATAAGCTACTTCATCTACCATTATATCTGTTCTAAATGGCGAAGCACCCGAGATTATTCTCATATAACCACCAGAACCATAATTTTTTACAATAAATGGTATATCATTATCTTCAAGAATTGATGTAATCATACCAAGCTCTAATTCATTAGATATTGTTCTGAGTAGCACTAAATTTATTCTCTCAACCATTGTTATTATCCTCTTTTCTGTTTTTTGTTTTTATACCCTAATCTATAAATCAATACTCTCCAAACACTAATTAATTAAAATATCAGCAAATCTCTTAGCAGCTGGAGATAAAGCCACCCCAGAAAGTGTACAAACTCCTATACTTCTCTTTGGAATTTCCTCCATTGTTCTAACTTGAAATAGTTCATTTTTCTTAATTTGTTCATATGAATATTCTTTTACAACACAAGCAATCCCCAATCCTATTTTAGCAAATTCTAGTAAAAGATCATGTGACCCCAATTCAATTTCAGGAACTATATTTACCGCTTTCCCTATCAAGAAAGATTCCAAGTATTGCCTTGTTCTTGAACGTTTGTCTAGCATAATCAAAGGATAGTTCTCCAAGTCTTTAAAACTAATAGTTTTGTTTTTTAATTCTTTAAATTTATCGCCAGCTACGAAAATATCTTGAATTTCTTCTATGGGAGTAATTTGTAAGGACTTATCATATATCGGTAGATTACATACGCCTAAGTCTATTTCACCAGATTTAATCATTTGGACTAATTCGAGAGTAGTTTTATTAATGATTCTAAGTTTTATCTTGGGATAAATAGAATTAAATCTTTCAAGATAATCTATTAGATAATACCTTGAAATTGTATCACCTACTCCAATTCTCAGCTGTCCAATCAATAGATTTTTGCTATCAATAAGCCTCTGTTCTCCATTTTTTATCAGACTAATTCCAGCATGTGTATATTCATACAACAACTTACCTTCTGAAGTTAAATGTACTCCTTTTGATGTTCTCGTAAATAATCTGGTTCCTAAATCTGATTCTAATTGTGATATAGATTGACTTACTGCTGGTTGGCTAACAAAAAGTAATTTCGCAGCTATAGTAAAATTTTGAGTTTTAGCAACTTCATTAAAAACAGAGTAAAGGTCAAGCTTAATCATGCATAATCTCTCCTTATGTCTAGTATATGTTATATTTATTTTAATTATATCATACAATGAACTATAATAGAGCCATAGAGTTTATTACTCAACTAAAAGGAGAGATTTAAAATGGTTCGAATGGTTGGTACTGTTGTAAGAGGACTTAGAGCACCTATCTTTAAAGAAGGCGATGATGTCGTCGAAATTGCTGTTGATACTCTGCTTAAAGCTGCAGAATCCGAAGGCTTTAATATATGCGACAATGATGTTTTGACAATTACTGAATCAGTAGTTGCAAGGACACAAGGAAACTATGCTAGTATTGATTCAATTGCCGAAGACATTTCACATAAATTTGGAGATGAAGAATTCGGTGTTGTATTTCCTATTTTAAGTAGAAATAGATTTGGTATCCTATTAAAAGGTATTTCTAAAAAAGCTAAAAAAATATACCTAATGTTAAGCTATCCTGCCGATGAAGTCGGCAACCATCTGGTAGACAGAGATGTTCTTGATATAAAAGGAGTTAACCCTTGGTCTGATGTTCTTACCGAAAAAGAATTTAGAGATTACTTTGGATATGTTAAACATCCATTTACTGGCATAGATTATATTGAATATTACAAATCTATTATGGAGTCATATAATATTGAATATGAGATTATCTTTTCAAACAATCCTTTAACAATACTAGATTACACAAAAAATGTATTAGCATGTGATATACATACTAGATTTAGAACAAAAAGCTTACTGAAAAAATATGGTGGGCTTAAAATATATGGACTTGATGATATATTAAATATACCCGTTGATAATTGCGGTTACAATCAAGAGTATGGATTATTGGGGTCTAATAAATCATCTGAGGAAAAAGTAAAACTCTTTCCTAGAGATGGACAACCATTAGTAGAGAGAATACAAACAAAGATAAAAGAACTAACTGGGAAAAACATTGAGGTTATGATATATGGTGATGGTGCTTTCAAAGATCCTGTAGGTAAAATATGGGAACTTGCAGACCCTGTAGTTTCACCAGCGTACACACTAGGGCTAAAAGGAACACCCTCAGAAATTAAGCTTAAATACCTTGCAGATAATGAATTTGATCATTTAAGTGGTGAAGAACTAAGACTTGCGATTTCAGATTATATTCTAAACAAAGAAGATTCCTTAGTAGGTAAAATGTCTTCTCAAGGTACTACTCCTAGAAGATTAACTGACTTAATAGGCTCTCTTTCAGATTTAACCTCTGGCAGTGGAGACAAGGGGACCCCTATAGTATACATTCAAGGTTATTTCGACAACTTTATAAAATAATAAAAGTGGGAGTCAATTTAATTGTGACTCCCACTTATTTATTTTACTACAAGCACTGATGTATTTGCATAATTTATTACTTTGTTAGAAACACTTCCAAGCAAAGATCTTGAAGATATGGTTGTACCTCTTCTACCCATCACAATTACATTAAATCCCTCATCTTCTGCAATATCGATAATTGTTTCTGCGACATCTCCATTTCTTAGCAATGTTTTTACTTGACCTGGATAATCTTTAAATTTCTTTTTAGCTTCTTCTAAGAGTTTTTCTCCTAGTGCTATATTTTCTTTACTCAATTCTGAAGTATAATCCTGATCTACTATATACGGATTATCTCTTTGACTATTTACTACCGTTAAAATTAAAATCTCACTATTTTTCAGTGTTCCTAATTCATACGCCTTTTCAAGTGCTTTCATTGAGTTTTCTGAACCATCCACAGGTACTAAAATCTTTTTCATATAAACCTCCTTGTCAGTATATGTTTATTAATATAACTATACCCTAATTTTGGCTTACTATCACTTTATCACATAACAAAATCCAGATAATTAAATATCTGGATTTTGTGTTACTAGTGTCTTTTCTAAAAATCTAAATATAACATCTGCCGTCAAGACTACACTAGAAAAATTAACATATTCATCTGAAGTATGGTAGTTCTCTCCACTAGGACCAAAGACAAAAGTTGGTATATTTGCTCTAGTACCCAAATAATTAAAGTCTCCGATACTTGAAAAATAATCAATTTTAGTGGACTCTCCGGTTACTTCTTTTATAGACTCCTTTAAAACAAGAGTATATTCGTTATCTTCTTCAACAGTATATGGATAGAATCCTCCATTAAGAGAATGCGGAGAATCTCTAAATTTTATATCTAATTCAGCAGTTATTCCTGCTCTTTTAGCAGCTTCCAAAACTTCTTCAATAAGGTATTCTTTAGTTTCTCCACGTACAACGTGCCTAAAAACCGTAAATGAAGCTTTTTCAGCTACACTACAAGCAGCGCCCCCACCATTTATGCCAATTACACATAAATCCCCTTTTCCAAGTGAGCTATCTGATAGACCATCCATTTTTTTTAGTTCTAGGATTAACTTAGATGCTTCCACTATAGCACTTAATCCTAATGTAGGATTTGCCGCGTGTGCAGCTTTACCTTTTAAGAATACAGTGTAATTCCATCCACCTCTAGCCCCTAAGCACAAAACAGGAAATGGCTTTGCTGTAAATCCACTACTTGGTTCGGGTACAATTGCAACATCTACACCATCAGTTATTCCATCTAGTATAAGAGCGTCTGTACCAAGCCCATATGGCCCTTCTTCATCAGAGACTACAGTATATAGGATTTCTCCAGCAAAACTCTTGTAGGTCCTATAAAATGCCTCTACAGCCATCATTATTGATGCTACTCCGGACTTCATATCTAAAGCACCTAGCCCAAACAACTTATCTCCATCTCTCAAAGGTTTTAATGGGTCTTTTGTCCAATCCTCTGTTTTCTCGACTGTATCAATATGCCCATTTAGAAGCACTTTAGGTCCTTCCCTATCTCCTTTTATAGACCCAACTACATTAATCCCCTTAAAATTCAATATTCTATCCTCCGAATATTTATGATAATTTGCGGGTAGTCCTCTTTCCTGAAACCAATTTAAAACAAATTCCATAGCTTTTTCTTCTTTTAGATAAGGGCTATATATCGAGATAAGCTCAGATAGTAATTTTTCAAGTTTTTCTTTATCAATAGCTGATCTCATTGTTATACTTCATCCTTTCTAAATTTAAGCTTTTCCAATATCTTTTAGATAGTAATCCTTAGAAGTAAAGAATTCTTTTGTAAGATCTTTAACTTCACCACTTAGCATAAATAAGGCGAACATATTAGGGAATATAATCATAGCAAGCATTATATCTAAGAATACCCACAAAGTCTGTGCTCCTCCTACTGCTCCTACTACGATAGCTACTAAATAAACATATCTCATTACCATAGCAAACTTTAAACCAAACAAGAATTCAGCTTGCTTCTCACCATAAAATATTACAACTATAATTGTTGATATTACGAATAAAAGAAGTGACACCGATACAACCATACCTCCAATTGGGCCATAAAAGTTATTAAATGCCATTGCAGGAAGTGCTGAAGCATTTTCCATAGCACCAGGAGATTCCCATAAACCTGTTGACAATACTACGAAAGCTGTAATAGTACAGATTACTAGTGTATCTACTATTATCTCAAACAAACCCCAGAAACCTTGTCTAACTGCATGGTCATTTGTCGCTGATGAATGTGCCATAGGAGCGGTACCCATACCAGCCTCGTTTGAGTAAACACCTCTTGCAACTCCCCAACGAATGGTTGCAGCAACTGCTGAACCAGCAAATCCACCTACAGCAGCCATTGGTCTAAATGCATAACTAAAAATCAATGCAATTACTCCTGGTAATTCTCCTATATTTGCAATTACTATAACTGAAGCGCCTAAGAAATAAGCCAATGCCATAAAAGGTACTAATTTTTCAGTTACTTTTGCTATTCTCTTAATTCCACCTATTACTACTAACCCAACTAAAACCAATGTGATAATTCCTGTGACTAAAGGTGGTAAATTAAAAGCTTCTAATGCTGATGCAGATACTGAATTTGCTTGAACCATTATACTTGGAACTAATTCAAGCATCAAGAAAAATGCAAAGAAAGATCCAAGCCACTTCATTTTAAGTCCATTTTTCATATAATACATAGGTCCCCCTACATATTCCCCAAGTTCATTCTTTTCTCTGTACTTAAATCCAAGTACAATTTCAACAAATTTTGAGCCCATTCCAAATAATGCCATTATCCACATCCAAAATATTGCTCCAGGACCACCAAACATAATCGCTGCTGGTACACCTACAATATTTGATGCTCCAACTGTTGAAGCTAATGCTGCTGTAGCTGCCTGGAATGGTGATACCTCTCCTGGCGCTGCTTTAGTAAACATCTTCCCAAATGTTTGTTTCATGATGTAGGGAAAATATCTTATTTGAAAGAATCCTAATTTTGCAGATAAAAAGAATCCTCCAAGTCCTAAAGTAAGTAGCATAGGCAATCCCCACACCCATCCAGTTATCGCATTTACAACGTTTATAAACGCTTCCATATAAAGCCTCCTTTAAAAAATTTTTTTATATTAAACAACTTCATTTAATATCATTTAATGAGTAACTTCTCAATTACAAACTTAGTCAATTCAGGTGTGTTTAGGTATAAATCATTCTTAAATACCCTCTCAGTAAACTTATGATAATCTTTTCCCCAAGGACCTATATTAATTATAGGAACTGAAATTTCTTTTAAGTCCTCAAAAGGTATAGAATAACTCTCTCCCCAATGAGGCATATTTGGGCTTATATATGGTATTACAGAATCACTTTTATTAAGAGCAAGATAAGAAAGATCAGATATCCCCATAAAATAATATTTTCTTGCATAATCTTCATTTAACTCATTCTTTGCAAACTCGATTATATTATCCCCCAAGTCTTTAATTTCTTGTGGTAATGTTTCAAAATCTAAATTTGAAATATGGGGATAATAAGGTGGTGAAAATGCGATAACTGCTTTTGGCGATTTGTCCTTAATATAATCCACTGTGACACTTATCAAATCTAAAGTACTATTTGGTATATTTGTCTCTCCTTCTTCAATTTCTTTTTTTATTCTCAACTTGGTTTTTTCATATGCTTTAATAAATTCATCACCTGAATCTTCTATAGCTTGCTGGTAGCACTCCGAAAAAAGTAGTACTTTTGATTCCCAAGGCAAAGTTTCAATAGGCATATGACCCATAATTCTATATTTATCATAATGAGTGTTTATTCTTTTTATTACTTCATCAAATGATTGTTTAGTTAATTTCTTAACATTTTCCAATACATCCTTAGGAGTTTGAGATAAAGTTAATACACTAAAATATCCCCCTGCGGATTCTGGAATCGATGCATCATACTGCTCTTTAGTGTCTCTACAATAACTCCATGAAGGTGGTGGTGATACTTCTTTCTCGACTCTGTCCGAAAATGCAGGATTCATATCTATATTTGAAACAATTTGGGCTAGAATATGCGAAGGATTTATTCCTTGAAATATATGACCAATATGAGTTTTCTTCCCTCGGACATAAACCACTACCATGGTTTTCCCTACTGAGCCCTCATAAAATATAGCTCTTCCTTGATCATCTCTTTCATGAGGTTCTCCATCTATACATAGGCTGTAATCTAGATTAAAATCCTTCTTAAGTTTTTTAAGTAAACTTGCACCTTCCCTAGCACCCTGTGATAAGGATTCTTCATCAGGAACCGATAAAAATAATATATTACCTTTAAAGTCCTCTTTCTGTGAATAATACTTCATCAAATTCATGTGAATAGCTGCTGCAGCTTTCATGTCTGCTGTCCCTCTGCCAAAAATCCACTCTTCTGATTCCAAATCCATTTTAGCATCTTCATTTATATCTGCGTGAGTTATTTTTTCAATAAGTTTATCTGGCTCATATGCATATTCATTTAAAATTCCGTAGTCAAATGAGTCCACTACATCATGGTGATGAAGAAGTATTACAGTTTCATTTCCTTCACCCTTTAGCAATCCCCATATTATAGCTCTATTTAATGGATCGTTAGTTAGCTCATACTTACCGAAATTATTCTTGTTCCTAATATAATATGGTAATTCCTTCAAGTAGTTGTATATAAAACTTTCCACATCTCTCTCAAGCTTTGTCCCGGTATCACTCTTTATTTTAACAAGCTCATAAAATAATTTTTCTATATCCTGCTTCACAAAACCACTCCTATCCATAAAACAACCTCAGTATTTAATGCCAACTCTTTACAATTATATATTAGTTCATCAAGTTAGTCAAATAAAGGATGTTCATTTTCCAACATCTTACTGTAAATAAGATGTTAATCCTCTTCAACAAATGTCCTTGCCGCCTGATACACCTCTTCTTCCCCAATGATAAGCATAACGTCTCCTAACTCTATTGTAGCGTATGGCCCTGGTGAAAGTAGTGTCTCATTTTCTCTTCTAATTCCGACAATTGTTGCACCAGTATTTTGCCAAAAGTTTAGTTCTCCAATTGATTTACCAAGTATTTTGCAATTATCAGTTATTTCTAATTCAAATGGAGTTAAAGCAGTTGTATGGCTTAAAATACTGCTTCTTTCAATTATTCTGTCAACAGTATCCAAAATTTCACTTTCTATTCTTTTTTTAGCTTCTATTTGTTCCATTATTTTCATTCTAAAAGAAGCAACACTCTCAATATTTTTAAACCTATTTATATACTTAAAAGCTTTATCTTTAGAAATAATAACTATTCCACTGCCTCTCGAAGATTCTACAACTCCAACATCTTCGAGGATTTTTATTGCTCTTCTTATTGTCTCTGGAGAAACATTATATGTCCCTGCAAGAGTAGACCTGCCGAAAATCTTTTCGCCTTCTTCATATTGACCTT
>Ga0265295_1003213_pt1 | contig 24301 bp, 20 predicted proteins | sample Munlansysbiofilm_FD_192503 | JGI IMG/M metagenome (GOLD analysis project Ga0265295, IMG submission 192503) | Leachate microbial communities from a municipal landfill in Southern Ontario, Canada - Methane capture system biofilm | ecosystem: Engineered > Solid waste > Landfill > Unclassified ... | reverse complement strand
TATTCACTATTCTTGTTTGGCATAATCATTTTACCAAACGTGAGGTTATTATTCAATTATGAGTTATACAAAATCAGTATTTATCTTGAACACAGTTATAATATAAAAAAAAGACAACGAATTGTCTCTCTTTACTCTTAAGTATTCTTAATGTTGATGATTGTGTTCATGACCATGATCATGATCGTGGTTATCATCTTCGTTTGCAATAACAAAGTCAACCGATACAGCATCATCATGGCTTTCATGATAACTAATAATAACTTCTCCTAATTTATAAGAGCCTAAGTGGTTATTACTGCCTTCAACTTTACTCCATCCCTTGCTTTCTAATTCTTGAAAGAATGCTGCTAAGGCACTTTTTCTATCCGTAAAATCGATTGAAAACTCGACTTCATTTTCTTCTTCAATCGCAGTTATCTTTGACACCAAAGTGAAATTTGGTATTTCAATTGGAAACATTTCTTTAACTATACTTGTTAATTGACCCATTGTAACTTCTTTGGGTTCAGCTTTTTTTGATACTTCAATCGTTATTTTATCGCCACTATGGACATAATGATTATGAACGCTAATTATAAATTCACCTTTTGAAGCAGTACCAATATGTTCATCAAAGCTTTCACTTACTTCAAACCCATTATTAGTTAATATCGTTTTGTAGTCTTGCATTGCTTTCACATCATTTGAAACACCTTTGACAATAAGTGTCACACCTGATTCTGAAGTTTCTACTGTAACTCCCATATAATCAGGAAACGCAGGAATACTAAACCCTATCACTTCAATAATATTACTTGTTGGCCATTGCTTTTCAACAACATATACGTTGATGGTCTCAGAAATATCGATCTGTTTTCTTAATTTCATTGTAATAATCGCTTCACCTATAGCAATCCCTTTTACTTTCCCCTCATTTACTGTTACAACTTCCCCATTACTTGACTCCCAAACTATTTCTTTACTTGTCGTATCGCTTGGTAAAACATTATACATTATTTCTGTCTCACTTCCAACATTTAAATAAATAGTTTTTGATATCACTGATATATGTGTGGCATCAATATCTTTATCACACGACACTAATAATAGACTGCTTAGTGCCATAAATAAAACAATTAATTTTTTCATTTCTTTTCCCCTTTTTGCAAATCATTCGCAAATATTGTATCACTATATTTTGAGAATTGCAAATGATTTGCAGAATTTTTACATTTTTTTATCGTTACCAAAGGTATACGGCGACTATATTAAAATAAAAAGGTTGAAGCTTTCACCTCAACCTTAATCTAGTTATTATTCAAATGTTTCAACTGCCACTATCTCTTTATTTACTTTGGTCTTTTGTAGATCAATTATTTTTTGATTACTACTTCCTCTAAAAGATTTAAATTCTTTAATTGGTATTCAAATGGTCCATCAATTAAATAATCAGCTTCCTCTAATAGGCTTTTTATATATTCATTGTTCATCTTTAATAATTCATCATAATAAAAACCACTGTATAAAACAACATTCAAATCTGTCTCTTTTGCTTTTCTAACTAAATATAAAACCGCTTCTGGCTGAATAAATGGTTCACCGCCACTGACTGTTATTCCACTTAAAAGCGGATTTTTTCGCCAGTCATTAACAAGATTATCCATTTTTTCAATATATCCACCTTCAAGTGGTTGCGTACTAGCATTGTGACACATAAAACATCTCTTTGGACATCCTTGAGTAAAGATTACATATCTAAATCCTGGCCCATCAACAATCGATTCCTTAATTATCCCCGATAATCTAATCTCATCCTTATTTAATATGTTTGACACGTTCTTCAACTTCTTTGCGTTTAGCATCATTAAAGCGATCTAATGTTCCAACTAAATATCCGGTAATTCTTCTAATTCGGTTAAACTTAACACCATCGGATTCTTTTCTTCCACATTTTGGACACACGTCATTAATGATTCCAACAAACCCACACTCAGGGTCATGGTCAACAGCATGATTGATTGAACCGTAACCAATTCCTTTTTCTTGCATATATAAAACAACTTTTTCTAAAGCTTCAACATTATTAGATGCATCGCCATCTAATTCTACATAACTAATATGACCACCATTAGTTAAAGCATGATAAGGAGCCTCTAATTCGATTTTTTCAAACGCAGAAATTGGATAATAAACAGGGACATGGAATGAATTTGTATAATATTCATGGTTCGTAACACTTTCAATCGAACCATATTTTTTACGATCCATTTTCACAAATCGACCTGATAGACCTTCAGCTGGAGTTGCAATCAAACTGAAATTCAACTTATATTTCTTTGCAAGTTCGTCGGTACGTTTACGCATATGACCAATAATCTTTAGACCTAACTCTTGAGATAAAGCCGATTCACCATGATGTTTTCCTGTTAAAACTTTTAACGTTTCTGCAAGTCCAATAAATCCAATTGTTAAAGTTCCATGTTTAATAACTTCACCAACTTTATCTCCTGGTTTTAATTTATCACTATCAATCCAAACTCCTTGTCCCATTAAAAACGGAAAGTTATAAACATGGAAATTCTTTTGGATCTCAAAACGTTCTAACAATTGGTCAGCAACTAAGTAAATTCTTTGGTCTAAAACCTTAAAAAATTCATCAACATTTTTAGTTTCCAAAGCAATTCTTGGTAAATTAATACTAGTAAAACTTAAATTCCCGCGCCCAGTAACAATTTCTTTACTTTCGTCGTGAGCATTAGTCATAACTCGTGTACGGCATCCCATATACGCAATTTCCGTATCTGGATTACCTTCAACATAATAATCTTTATTAAACTTAGCATCTAAAAATGAAAAATTTGGAAATAATCTTTTAGCCGTCGTTTTTAAAGCAAGTTTGAATAAATCATAGTTAGGATCTCCCGGTTTTAAATTGACACCATCTTTAACTTTAAAGATTTGAATTGGGAAAATCGGTGTTTCACTTTCACCCATTCCTGCTATAGTTGCTTTTAAGATTTGTTCAATAACAAGTCTACCTTCATGCGAAGTATCTGTCCCATAATTTATAGAACTAAATGGAACTTGAGCCCCTGCTCTTGAATGCATCGTATTCAAATTATGAACAAGTGATTCCATCGCTTGATAAGTATCTCTAATTGTTTCTTTAGTAGCTTGTTTTTTAACATAATCTAAAATATGTTTTTCTCTATCCTTAGGTAATAATCCTTTAATCTCAAGTTCAATATCATCATTATATAATCTTGGAATAATTCCTTTTTCATTTTCTACTTTAGCTAAAAAGTTTTCAATATCTAAATCAATATTTTCAAAGTCAAGAATATTTCTAAAGTTATAACGATATTTTCTGCGATATGTTTTGACGACTCCCTTAGCTAAATCATAATCAAACTTTGGAACACTTTGTCCACCATGTTGATCATTTTGATTTGATTGAATTGCAATACAAGCTAATGCCGCATATGTTTTAATATCTTGAGGTTCACGCACTGAACCATGACCAGTTTGAAATCCGCCTGAAAAAAGTTTTGATAAATCTATTTGGCAACAAGTCATCGTCATTGTGTAAAAATCTAAATCGTGAATATGAATTTCGCCTTCTTCATGAGCTTTGGCATGTAACGGATTTAAAACAAAAGTTTTATTAAACTCTTTTGCCCCTTCACTTCCGTACTTTAACATTGCTCCCATCGGAGTGTCACTGTTAATATTGGCATTTTCTCTTTTTAAATCAGACTCATCACTTTTTGAAAAAGTTATATCATGAAAGGTTTTCATTAAGCGATTTTGCTTACTTCTTATCCGACTTCTTTCTTCACGGTATAAGATATAAGCTTTAGCGACATCCGTCATTTGATGTTTGATTAACACTTCTTCAACAACATCCTGAATGTCTTCAACCGTCGGAATTTCTTTATCATATCTTTCATGTGCAAGCTTAATTGCGTCAGTTGTTAAATCCTTTGCTTTTTTTGTATCACCGTTTATAGACTCAATCGCTTTTTGGATTGCAGCCCTGATTTTAAGGGAGTCAAATGGTACCTCTCTTCCATCACGTTTTTTAATTTTCTTAATCATTTTACTTCCCCCTTCGTTTTATTACATCAATTATAAGTCATTTACATCATAGATTCAAGGGAAAAATAGGGTTTCATAAATTTTCATTTTTTTACAAAAAAAGGCTCGATTTATTCGATAAATAAGCCTCATTTTCATTTACTTTCATTTATAATGACGGTAACTTCAGTTCCTTCATTTATTTTTGATTTTATTTCTATCGTTCCTTCATACTTAATAACAATATGTTTGACAATTGCCAATCCTAAGCCAGTTCCTAAATCTTTTCTTCCTTTATCGACCCGATAAAATCTTTCGAAGATTCGTTTTTGATGTATCTCTTCAATACCTATACCATAATCTTTAACAGTAAAAACAATTTGTTTATTTTTATTCTTAAACAACAAGATATCAATATCACTATCACTCTTACTGTACTTAATCGCATTTTCGATTAAGTTTTTAAATAATTTATTAATATCTAAAGAGTTTGATTTTAAGGAAATTGCACTTGATGATACTTTTAATTTGATTCTTTTTTCTCTTACAAACGGTTCTAACGAATCAATTGTTTCTTTTAAAGTTTTAGATAAATTAACAATTTCATAACGATCATCAACTGCTATTGTTTCCAACATTGACAACGTTTGCATATCTTCAACCAATAATGACATATGTTTAGCCTGTTTAAAAATTCTTTCAACAATGTTTTTAAAATCTTTTTCTTCAACCATATTTAAATTCATTAACTCACTATATCCTAAAATTGCAGTCAAAGGTGACTTTAATTCGTGCGATGCATGAGCAAAGAAATCTCGTTTCGTTTGCTCAACATTTCTTGTTTCGGTTACATCCTTCATAGCAACAATAATTACTTCTTCACTCTTGCTATTGCTATTCTTTTTATAAACACTATAGATATTGACCAAATAAATTTTTCTTCCTAAAGTAACATCAAATAACTGTTGTTCCTTACGAGATTTAATTGCTTCTACAATCTCTTTATTAGTAATAAATATATCTTCGGCTTTACGGCCCAAGTCACTGTTTATTAAACTTGAAACGTTAATCGCTTCTCTATTATAAAACAACAATTCTTCTTCATTGTTGAATAACAAAATTGCTTGATGTAGATTAAATAAAATATCGTTTAATTCTTTTTCGTTAATTAAACTTTTATTCTTTTTAAACCATCCAAACTTCTCGTACATTAGAAATGAAAAAACGATTAAATTTGTTATAACTAAAAAAGCAATTATATAATATTCCATTATTTGACTCCTATTTTATAACCTACCCCATAAACTGTTTCAACACTAACATTAGAATTACTACTTTCTAGTTTTTGGCGAATACTTTTAATATGCATATCTAAAGCTCTTGTTTCTCCCATGAAATTTGTTTGCCAAATATCATAAAAGATTTTTTCTTTACTTAAAACTTCTTCATGATTCTTTATTAAATAAACAAAGATATCATACTCTTTCTTTGTTAAAGGTAACTCTTCATCTTTAACTATAACTAAATGTTTTCGTAAATCTATTTTAATATCATTAAAGACAATTTCCTTTGTTTTAGGTAGTTTTCTTAACTTTGCTTGAATTCGTGATGTTAATTCTAAAATCCCAAATGGTTTAGTTAAGTAATCATCAGCCCCTGCATCTAAAGCGATAACTTTATCCATTTCACTGTAAAGCGCAGAAATAACAATAATCGGAATTTCTTTATTAACTTTACGTATTTCTTTTATTAACTCAATTCCTGAAATATCCGGCAACATAATGTCTAAAAGCACTAAATCTGGTTTATTGTTTTGATACGCGTTTAAAAAACTCTTGCCTTCTTGAAAACCATTTTTATCAAGACCCATTTTTTCTAAGGTTTTATCAATTACGTATGCGATGCTTGCATCGTCCTCAACATAGTATAATAGCATTTTATCCCCCTTTTTTAAAACAATGGTGTATTCTTATGTTCCCCACTAGAAATAAAAATCACCCATTCTGCAATATTAACAGCATGATCAGCAATTCTTTCAATATATTTAGCAACCATCAGTAAATATATAATAAACTCTGGATCATCTTTTTCCTCTTTAAGTACTTCCGCCATTTTCTTTACAATATTATTAAAATATTCATCAACTTGATCATCAGTTGCAATTACTGCCTTAGCCATTTCCACATCAATTTTGAATAGTGCTACTGTACTATCAAAAACCATCGTTTTGGCAATATCTGCCATTTGCAACGTAATTGGTAATAAACGCTTGTTTTTTATCTCAGTGGTATGTAATGTTATCTCTGCAATGTCAGTTGCATGATCACCGATTCGTTCTAAATCGGTAATTAGTTTAAGGATTCCTGTCACAAATCTCAAATCTCTTGCAACTGGTTGTTCCTTCCAAATAATCTTAAGCGCATCTTTGGAAATGATTTCCTCAAGTTTATCAACATCATCGTCACGTTTAATTATCTCATTAGCCAACTTACTGTCATTGTTTTTAAATGCTTCAAGGCTATCATTTATATTAGCAATAACCTGTTTTGTCATTTTTAAAACATCTAATCTTAATTCCTCAATTGCAACTTCTAAACCTTTTCTCATTGCTGTCATTTTATTTTACCTCCATTATACACTTTCCTACCCAAATCTACCAGTGATATATTCTTCAGTTTTAGAGACTTTTGGATTTGAAAATATTACTGAAGTACTATCAAATTCAATTAATTCCCCTAAAAGGAAAAATGCTGTCTTATCGGATATTCTTGCTGCTTGTTGCATGTTATGCGTTACGATTATTATCGTATATTCTTTCTTTAACTCAAAGATTAATTCTTCAATCTTTTGCGTTGCAATTGGATCTAGAGCGCTCGTCGGTTCATCCATCAATATAACCTCCGGGTTCATAGCAAGTGTCCTTGCTATACATAATCTTTGTTGTTGACCTCCAGATAACTGCATTGCAGAATCATCAAGTCGATTGCTAACTTCTTCCCAAAGCGCTGCTTGTTTTAATGCTCTTTCGACAATTTCTTCTAACACTTTTTTGTTTTTTATCCCTTGTCTTTTCGGACCATACGCAATATTATCATAAATACTCATTGGAAAGGGATTAGGCTTTTGAAATACCATTCCCACTCTCGTTCTTAATTCTATTACATCGAATCCTTTACTATAGATATCATTTTCATTATAAAGAATATCGCCTGTAATCTTTGCTCCATCAATCAAATCATTCATTCTGTTTAAACTTCGTAAAAAACTTGATTTACCACATCCTGACGGCCCAATAAAAGCCGTAACTTCATTTTTCTTTATTTCCATATTTATATTGTCAAGTGCATGCTTGTCTCCATAATAAAGATTCATGTTATTAATTTTAAATGCAAACTCACTCATCATTTTATACCCCCTTAAATTTTTTATCTAACCGATGTGATATATATTTAACGATTAGGTTTAAGACTAAAACTAATGCCAAAATGATTATTGCAATACTAGTTGCAACTTCGACATTAGGATTTTCCCCCGCCATAACACTCCATATATGAACAGCTAAGGATGTTCCTTTACCATCAATTGAAACCACATCTTTAATAGATGTTCCTATTGCATATATTAAAGCTGCTGATTCACCGATAACTCTCCCAATTGTAAGTAACGCTGCAGATAATATTCCTGGCATTGCGTTTGGTAGAATAACTTTAAACGTTGTTTGAACTTCATTTACTCCTAAGGCAAGCGAGGCAAGTTTATAATCTTTTGGAACGACATCTAACGCTGATTCAGTCGCCTTAATAACTACCGGCAAGATCATTATTGATAGTGTTAAGGCCCCAGATAAAACATTACCTCCGATTGAATCAGTTTGTAAAACCATTTGTGAAACCGGAATTAATAATGCCGCTCCTAATAATCCATAAATAATCGAAGGAACCCCTGTTAACATGTCAATAAATGATCTTAAGATATTGATAAAGCGGTTTTTAGGTGCGATTTCATGTAGATATACGGCCGTTAAAATCCCAATTGGAAAACCAATTAATAATGTTAAAACTACCAAATACACGGTTGTGATAATTGATCCCCTAATCCCCCCGCCTTCATAAGAAAGTGCCCAATCTTTGATTTTTTTCGCATTGGCAAGCTTTTCACTGGCAACCTTAGCTCCTTCACGTGCATAGATATAATCAGTATTGCCATTATCATCAACAATCTCAATAAAGGTTGTAAAATAAAAGCCTTCACTAACAGAAACTTTCTCACCTGTAATTGAATCAATTACACTATGTAGTGGTGATTTATCATCAACAAACACAATTTTCACAACTGGCTCTTTATCATAATTCACACTATCTTCGAAAGCAACTCCAAATCTTTTTGCATAATTCTCATATTTATCGTTCTCAATTAATTCATTGTTACTTAATATACTAATCGTATAACTCTTTGGTTCATTATCACCGGTTATAAAATCCCAAGTCAAGCCTTTACTTCCCTTAGCAAATATGAAAAAAAGTATTGCAACTAATATAATAATCGATATAAACGATGCAATGTATGTTATTCCTTTTAAAACACTATCTCTTATTATTCTCTTAGTTTTCATATTTGTCACTTATTCGCTTTCTAAAATAATTTAAAATAAAATTGACTAATAAGATTATCGCTATCAAAACCATTCCAATCGAAAATCTAATATCATAATCCAATCCTTCGGTTTCTTTAAAACCAATAAGAATTGTTGATGTTAAGGTTCTGGTCGGATCAAACAGTGAAAACGATGGACCACTTGATAAATTCCCAGCAACCATAGAAACTGCAGTCGCTTCACCTAAAGCTCTTCCTACTCCTAAAATGATACCCGCAAAAATACCCGGAACAGCCGCCTTTAAAGTAACATTGAAATACGTTTGGATTTTACTCGCTCCAAGTGCTAAGGATCCTTCTTCGACTTCTCGTGGCACTGATTTAAATGCGGTAATTGATAACATTGTAATAGTCGGTAATATCATCATTGTTAAAACTAAGACACTTGATAATACCGATATTCCTCCGGCTGTAACAATCCCTAATGCATTCCCTAAATTCTTAACTATAATCGTAACATACCCGGCTCCAAAAACCCCATAAACAATTGAGGGAATCGCCGCTAACACTTCAATAACAGTTGTAAGAATTCTGCTAAAATGCTTATTGGCAATTTTTGCAATAAATAGTGCCGTAAGAACACTAATTGGAACGCTTACTAAAATTGCTAATAAAACAACATATAACGTATTAATAATAATAAAGCCAATTTGATAATTCGTCGTCGAGTATCTCGTGCCAACAATAAAATGGAAGAAATTTATTTTTCTTCCATCATAAAAAGTTAAAAATGGTTTTAACCCATTTTTGGTGATTTGCCATATAATTAAAAGAATTATTGATGCTGATAAAACAGTCGCGAGTAGTAAAAAGCTCTTGACTGTTTTATTAACAATTATATTCTTATTTTTATTATCCCTATTTCTTATCATTTCCAGTAACCCCTGACCAAGTTGTTACTTCACCGCTATACACTTGTCTTAATTGTACACTTGTAACATCTGTCAAAGTGTTTTTACTATTAACTACTGCAACTACAGCATCCCAAGCTAATTGACCAAATGTATTTGCTTTTCCTGCCTCATTGCTTTTAAACCCTCTTGATGCAAATCCAACATGTAGAGCATTATCACCATCTTTATCAGCCCCTTGTGTTGACTTAAAAGCTGCTCCTGATCCTGTATGATTGTGTTCTGCAACAAAGTTTCCTGCTTTTTTGCTAAAATCTTTGCTTAATTCTTTGGCAATACTTTCAACGGATGTTGAACCACCAAATCTAACGGTAACTGCTTTATTGTCTTTAGCAGTTACTGGATAATCTGCTTTAATTTGATCCCAAGTTTTTGCACTTGCATTTGCTTCAACAATTCCACCCTTAGACTTAATGATGTTTTCAGCATCTTTAGTCTTCATATATGCATTGAATGCTTGTGCTAATTTATCAGCATCTGTTGTATCATTGCTTGTAATAATATAGTTAAATGGTCTTTTTAATCCGTATGTTCCATTTAAGACATTCGCTTCACTTGCGGTAACACCATTAAAACTTAAGCCCTTTAGTCCACTTGATGCTAAACTTGTCAATGAAATATATCCAATCCCATTTTCGTCATTCTTGACTTTAGTGATCATATCTCCATTGCCATCAGCAATCAATGCTCCTGAAACTAGTTTTGTATCATCTTTAATTGCGTCTTCAAAATCAATTGCTGTGAAGAACGCATCTCTTGTTCCTGACGATGTATCTCTTGTATATACTTTAATAGCTGCATCTTCTTTATCTTTTCCACAGCCCACTAAACCTAAACCAACAACTAAGACTAACATAATTCCTAAAAATTTTTTCATTTTTTTATTCACTCCTTTTACACAACTATTATATAAAGAATCCTCCTTTACAAACTACCAGTGTTTTGTAATAAGTTTGTAAATAAAATGTAAAAGTAAAAAGGATAGCACGTTTTAAACTTCGCTATCCTTAAGTATTTCTTTCTGATCTATTTGTTCTAAATGTTTTTTACCAACGTTGATTGCTTCATCATAAGAATCAACATCCAATATATCGATATTAAAAATATTCCAGTAACTAACCTTATTTTCAAAGTAATCATAAACTGGCCATTCCATTAACAGTGCTTCTATAACAAAAAAATTATCATCCTTTTCAATTATCCTAAATCGATAATCTCTAGTTTTATTATAATAAAATTGGGGATCATAAATAATATCTTCTTGTTTTTTAAAATAATTAATATAACCCATCATATTGATATTATAATCACTATCAACATAATTGTTTAATTCCTTAGTATTTACTTTAAACAAATCCTTATTTCTAACAACAAAGATAATTTTTTCATTATTGCCTAAATCCTTATATGCTACTAAAAAATGGAAGTTTTTTCCTTTAACGTATAATACTTTATCACTATACTGTTCTTGTTTTCCAATCTTCAGAATAACTTTACGATTGTTAATTTCATTGTTTTGACTTTGATCTAAGACATTAACGCCATTGAGATAAAAACTATCATCAACACCCACACCAATATAACGATTTGTTTTAGTGTTTCTAAATCGATCATTATCATTAATTAATTGCTTGTAAAAATAATAAAAGAATCCATACATACTACCATAAAACAATCCTGGAATAAAAAGTACATAGTATTTAAACTTAATTGCACTAATAAAAGCGGTAATGATAACAAGTATGATAAACATTAGAAATGATACACCAATCTTTTTTCTTGATACATATAATATTACTAGTTTGTTATTCTTACTAGCATAATAATAAAGATAACAAAAAGACCCAATCAAGATAAATAATGGTATTAAGATAAATGCTAATAGTAAATCATCATTCTTTAAACCATCTTTTGTCATTAGTGCTAAAGCAATAATCATGAAAACATCGATAACAAAATATAAAATTGCAAGATATAACGCCCATTTATGTTTCTTCACAAAAACACCTCAATTCCTTAATTCTTAACTTGTGAGCGATAAATGTTTGCATAAACACCGTTCATTTGTAATAATTGTTGATGTGTTCCTTCTTCAACCTTTAATCCTTTTTCCAAAACAATAATCTTATTAGCATTTTTAATAGTTGATAGACGGTGTGCAATAACAATTAATGTTCTTCCCTTTTTAACTTTTTCTAACGCATTTTGGATAACTGTTTCTGTTTCCGTATCAATATTAGCTGTTGCTTCATCCATGATTAAAATACTAGGGTTATGAGCAATAACACGAGCAAAGGAAATAATTTGTCTTTCGCCAATACTTAAATTCTTTCCTCCTCTTGATATTTCTTCATTAACACCATTAGGCATTTTATCAAGTAATTTCTTTCCCCCCACAGCAATCAAAATCTCTTCAACCTCTTTATCCGTTATATTAGCTCCAAACTTAACATTATCAGCAAGCGTTCCTGAAAACAAAACCGGATCCTGTAAAATAATTCCAATATGTTTGCGATATGTTCGTTTTGAATATGTTGTTATATCAACATCATCAACATAGATGTTGCCATAGTCACATTCCTTAAAATCATAAAACCGCAACAATAAATTCATTAACGTCGATTTACCGCTTCCGGTATGTCCAACTATTCCAACCATTGAATTAGCACTTATATCAAAGCTAACTCCTTTTAATACAGGTTTACCTTCTTTATATGAAAACCAAACATTATCAAACTTTATATCACCCCGGTATTTTTCAATACTAGTGACACTATCATCTTCTTGTTCACCATCAATGATTTTAAAGATTCTCTCAGTTCTTACAAGTGAATGTTGAAGATTACCAATTTCTCTGAATAAAATCCCAACTGGCTCGATAATACTTGACAAATACGTATTATACGCATAGATAGTTCCAGCTGTAACAACAAATCCGGCAACCGTTAAATATCCATTTCCAAAGTACAAAATAATGATTGCCGTTACTAAGGACCCGATAAGTCTAATCATATTCCAACCAATTGTTAAATGTAATCGTGATTCTTTTAATTGTTCGTTCATATATTTTTTTGATAATAAATTGAACTTTGAAGTTGTTTCTTCTTCATAGTTAAAAATTTGTAAAATACTAACACCATTGATTATTTCATTAAGTTGCGCAGTAATTAATGATCCTTGTTCATTAACACTTTCGGCAATTGTATTAAGTTTTTTAACAAAATATTTTAACCATATATATACAAGCGGAAAGATAATAAAACTAAATAATGCTAAATTCTTATCTAGATAAAACATTCCTATATAGGCAAAAACAACGGACATTGTTGCGTTAAGTAATAAATTCATTAAGGTTGAGAAAAGACCCATCATACCCCCAACATCATTAATGATACGATTAGCAATCTTACCGGAAGGTTCTTCTTCAAAGTATGACATCGATAAACGTTGTAACGCTGTAACGGCGTCAACTCTCGCATCTCTAACCATGTATACAGTTATTCGTGATGTGGCAAATCTTTGAATATAGGTAAAGATTACTTGTAAAAAGAATCTTGCTGCTAAAAGAATCAACAATATCGTTAACGGGTTAATGACTGGCCCGTAAAATTCTTTGACATCTGATGCGCTTAATAATATAGCATCATAAGTTAAACTATCTCCACCTTGATTCTTAAATGTTATTTGGAAACCACCATTACTTTCTTTAATAGTTTTATTCCCATGTATATATTCACTATCAATAAAATCATCAACAAAATAATACTTACCATTATTAATAACGACCATAATAGCATCATTAAATTCTTCTTTTTGGGAATAGTACTTACCCTTATAATAAACACTATCTTCAACATTTTCTGAAGCAACATACCATGGTTCTTCAATAGAAACTAAATAATCATCCATAATGGCTTTAACAATTAAGGGTGAAAGTAAGTTTAACACTTGAACTGTTATCATCGCTATAACGCTAATTATTAAAAACTTTTTATATCGTTTTATGTAGCGCCAAACCTTTTTTATTGTCTTAAACATTCTATTCCCCCCTTATACCATAGTTATTTGATTAATATATTGACTCTTATACCAACCATCTTCTCTTAATAATTCTTCATGAGTTCCTCTTTGCGTTATTTCTCCATTTTCTAGCACTAAAATCATATCAGCATCTCTAACCGCTGAAAAACGATGAGCGATAATGATATTGGTTTTATTATTTCTAAATCTTTTTAACTGCTCAATAATATTATCTTCAGTTTTAGCATCAACAGCTGAAAGTGAATCATCTAAGATTAATATCTCAGGATCTTTAATTAAAGCTCTTGCAATTGACAGTCTTTGTTTCTGTCCACCCGATAGTGTTGATCCCGATTCACCAACCATCGTATTTAATCCTTGACCTAAGAACTCAATATCTTTATAAAAGTCCGCCATTTTTACTGCTTTATCTAACGCTTCTTTTGTTGCTTTAGGTCCGCCTATTTTAATATTATCAATAACTTCACGTTTAAAAATAGTATGTGCTTGAGGTACATACCCTACCAAATTTCTAACATCTTCAATCTTATATTCCTTAATGTTAATATCATCAATAAAAATGTTACCTTCACTAACGTTAAACTCTCTTAATAACTGTCTAATCAACGTTGATTTACCTGCTCCTGTCGGACCAACAATTCCAATCGTTTGTCCTTTTAAAATCTCGAAATTAATGTTTTTTATCACCGGTTTTTCATCAAAAGGATACTTAAATGTGACGTTCTCAAATCTTATTTTATTAAAGCCCCAAATTGACTTTGATTCGTAAGTATCTTTAACTTCAGGTTTTTCATCCATGATTTCATAATATCTATCAATAGCTATCGTCGCGTTATTAATTTGTGTGAAGATTGTTGACATGGCAATGATTGGGCCATAAAGAATACCAACATATGAAACAAATGTGATTAATTCTCCTAAACTTATTTCACTATTAATAATATAGTAAACTCCAAAAACAAACGCTAATACATAAGCAATCCCATAAACAATTTCAAACAATGGTATGAACCAGTTTTCATAATTAACGATATATCGCCAAGAATTAATATCATCCTTAACGGCTTTTACTTGTTTCTCTAAATCATTATTTTCTTCCCCATAAGCACGAATCGTCTTTTGACCTTCAACTGACTCTAAAACAGTCTCTGTCATCTTGGCATAAATCTTTCGATGCTTAGCAATATATTTTCTTTTTTTATGTCGAATGATATTTAATAGCGTTAATCCAATTGGCATAAATGTTACTGAGATTAACGTTAACTTCCAACTGATTGTAAAAATCATTACTCCGATACTAAAGACAATCAAACTAAAGTTAAAAACAATCCCTTCTAAAAGATTGGTAGCTGAGACAGTGATTGCTTCTAAATCACTAGTCACCCGATTGATTAAATCGCCTTTTTCATATTTCGAATAAAAACTTAGATCCATTTCAAATAAATGTCGCAAATATTTATCTCTTAATTGGAAAGATAGTTTTTGGGCTAATTTATTAGCATTATAATTATAAAAATAACTCGTAAAATATCTAATAATTGGAATTGCTACTAATCCCGTAATTAAGAGAATTAATGATTGAGTTGTAAGTTCCCCAGAAACAATTGTATCAATTGCTAAACCTAATAAATATGCTGGTATAAGTGATAATCCCGAAATAAACAATAAAAGAAAAAACAATAGTAAATACGTTTTCCATTCTTGTTTTATAAACCACTTCAATTTTTTGAATATATTTTTCATTTTTTCACCATCCGATTAACATATAAATTATATTACATTTTGACAATAAAAAAACAACAATAGCATGTGAAAATGTTTTCTCATTTAAACACATAACTATTATTGTTGTTTTCTCATAATTTTCTCTTAAAATGCGTATTTTATTGTTATAAATAATCAATTAAATACATTATTATAATTCAATAAAAAAACGGAATATCCGTTTTGAATAATCCGTTTTTGTCTATACATTTTAAATGTGAATTGGTTTATCCATTGATGCTTCCATAATGATTTCTGATAACGATGGATGGGCATGAATTGTTTCTGAGACTTCATAGTTAGTTGCTTCTAACTTCATTGCTACTCCAAACTCACCAATCATATCAACAGCATTATATGCGAAAATATGTGCACCAATAATATCGTCTAATTCTTCACCCTTAATAACTTTAATGAAACCATTAGATTCACCATCAGCTAAAGCTTTACCATTTCCAGCAAGTGGGAATTTAGTAACTTTGAATTTTAATCCTTTAGCTTTCGCATCTCTTTCAGTTAAACCAATCATTGCGATTTCAGGATGTCCGTAAATAGCAGCCGGAATTTGATTGTAATCAATATGCTTAGAATCACCTAGAATATTTTCAACTGCAATCGTTCCTTCAGCTGAAGCAACGTGAGCTAACATATGTTCACCTGTTACGTCACCAATCGCATAAACACCTTTAACACTTGTTTCCATATGTGAATCAACTTTAATTCCGCGGCCCTTCATTTCTAGTCCTAACTTACTTACTGCACCAACATTTGGCCCAATACCAACAGCGATTAAAACTAAATCGGTTTTGATTGTTGATTGTTTACCATCTTTTTCATAAGTAACATCGTTTGTTCCAACTTTTTTAACAGCAGCATTAGTTAAAATTTCTACACCATCTCCTGATAATGTTTTTGTATAAGCAGCAATTACTTCATCATCCATTGGCGTAATAATTGTATTAGCCATTTCAATGATTGTAACTTTTGTTCCTAAAGAATTAAAGATTGTTGCAAATTCAACCCCAATAACTCCACCACCAACGATTACTAAATTCTTTGGTGCTTCTTTAACTGCAAGTAATTCTCTACTAGTAACTGCAAAACCTTTTTCATAAGCTTCTTTAGCACCAGGAATTGGTGGAACAATCGCTGTTCCGCCAGTTGCAATAATCAACTTTTTGGTATTTAAAACTTCATCATTTACTTTAACTTCAGTCGCACTTATTGCTTCACCATAACCGTCATAAACGTCGACGCCATTTTTCTTAAGAAGCATTGCAACGCCACTTGTTAATTTTTTAACAACATCATCTTTACGAGCGATGATCTTATTAAAATCAAAACCAACAACTTTAGGATCAACAACGATTCCGTATTTATCAGCGTGTTTAAACAAATCATATGTTTTAGCACTCTTTAGAATAGCCTTAGTTGGGATACAACCATGATTTAAACAGATTCCCCCAACTCTTTCTTTTTCGATTAAAGCAACCTTTTGTTTTAATTGTGCCGCTTTAATTGCAGCAACATATCCACCAGGTCCGCCACCTAGCACAATAATATCATAAGTTTTCATTTCTTCACCTTATCCTAATAACATTAATTCAGGGTTTGCTAATAATTCTTTTACTCTTAGTAAGAATCTACCTGCATCAGCACCATCAATTATTCTATGGTCAACAGCAATCGATAATGGTAAAACATTACCAATCTTAATTTCATTACCTACAACAACTGGTTTCTTAGAAATTTTACCAACACCTAAGATTCCCACTTCAGGATAATTGATAACCGGTGTTCCATAAGAGACTCCCACTGAACCAAAGTTGGTGATTGTGAATGTTCCATTTTGAATTTCTGCCAATTGTGACTTTCTCGCAATTGCACGATCAGCTAATTCTCTTATTTGTTTTGCAAGTTCAAAGATACTTAATGTATCAGCATCCTTAATATTTGGAACCATTAAACCAGCTGGGGTATCAACAGCAAATCCTAAATTAATAAAATGCTTATAAATGATTTCGTTTTTATCATGATCAAAACTTGCATTAAATACTTTAAACTCTTGTAAGGCAATAATAACAGCTTTAGCAACAAATGCCATATAAGTTAAATTTACTCCCTTTGACTCTGCTAATGGTTTAGCACGTTTTCTTAAGTCAACTAAAGCATCAATAACAACTTCATCCATTAATACTGTATCTGGAATGATTGATTTTGATGTTGTCATCGCATTAGCAATTGATTTTCTTATTGAAGGAATAGCTTCAACAGTAACATCACCTTGACGTGATACATTAGCCTTAGGTATTGAAACGGCAGGAGTTTTAGTAGTTGAAGCTTTTGTGTTACTATTAGCAAATGCTTCAATATCTTCTTTCATTACACGACCGTTTGCTCCACTACCAGGAACTAAGTTAATATCAACACCTAATTTTTTTGCAAGATTTCTTGCAACAGGTGTTGCCAAAGCTTTCTTACGAGTCGGTGCTTTAGGAGCACTAACTTCACTACTTGATTCTATTAAATCGGATGATACTTCAATTTCCCCAATTACAGAAGCGCCTTCTTCTTTGACAGCTTCCCCTTTTGATTCGACACCACTTAAATACTTACCAGATCCATCATCAAGTAAAACAACCGTTTCACCAACCTTGATCATTTCTCCTTCTTTTTTACCAACTTTAACAATCTTACCACTTACTGGTGAAGGTAATTCGGCATTAACTTTATCAGTTTCAACAACTACTAAGGTATCCCCTTCTTTTACTTGGTCACCTTCTTTTACCTTCCACTCTAAAATCTTTCCTTCTTCGATTCCATCACCAATATCAGCAAACTTAAAATCATAAGTTGCTTTTGAGCCTGTAGCTTTAACATCAGCTTGAGATGCTTTTGCTGGTGCTTCTTTCTTTACCTCTTCTTTAGGCAAATCCCCGCCTTTACCATCATCAATAATGACGACAGTCTCACCAACCATAATCATTTGCCCTTCAAGTTTTCCAACTTTAGCAATCTTGCCACTTACTGGTGAAGGTAATTCCGCGTTAACTTTATCAGTTTCAACAACTACTAAGGTATCCCCTTCTTTTACTTGGTCCCCCTCTTTTACCTTCCATTCTAAAATCTTTCCTTCTTCGATTCCGTCCCCAATATCTGCAAATTTAAAATCATACATAATTATCTCTCCTTAAAACTCAACAAGTTTTTTAATTTCTGCTTTTATTTGATCCTTGTTAATCATATGGTGATGTTCACCACGTGCCAAAGGTATAACAATATCAAATCCCGTTAGTCTTGTTGCAGGTGCTTCTAAATATAAGAATGCTTTTTCATTGACTAAAGCAATTAACTCAGCACCTGGCCCATAAGTTCGCATTGCTTCATGAACAACTAAAAATCTTCCTGTTTTTTTAACAGATTCAACAATTGTTTCACTATCAATTGGACTAATAGTTCTTAAGTCGATAACTTCAACTGAAATGTTTAATTCTTCTTCAACTTCCTTAACCGCTGCATTTACTTCTCTTAGTTGTGCACCCCATGCAACAACAGTTAAGTTATTTCCTTCTTTTAATACTTTAGCTTTTCCGATTGGAATAATATATTCTTCTTCAGGAACTTCTTGTTTCCCTGAACGATAAATTCGTTTTGGTTCTAAGAAAATCACTGGATCATCACTGTAAATCGCCGCTGTTAGTAATCCCTTAGCATCATAAGGTGTCGAAGGCATTACGACTTTAATTCCTGGAATATGTCCTAAATATGTTTCCAAACTTTCTGAGTGGTGTTCTAACCCTTTTATTCCCCCACCCGCTGGAATTCTAATTACTACTGGAGTAGTCCAATTTCCACGTGAGCGATTTCTTGTTCTCGCTAATTGGGTAACAATTTGATTAAATGCCGGAAAAATAAAACCATCAAATTGAATTTCAATAACTGGTTTCATCCCATTAATTGCCATCCCAATTGCTGTTCCAACGATTGATGATTCCGCAATTGGTGTATCAAAAACTCTTGCCACACCATATTTCTTTTGAAGTCCTTGTGTTGCTCTAAACACACCACCTTCAAATCCAACGTCTTCCCCGTAAACAACAACCTTAGGATTTTTTTCTAATTGTTGATCTAATGTTTGATTAATTGCTTGAATTAAGTTTAAAGTTGCCATTATTTGTTACCTCCTTCAAGAAATTTCTTATATGCTTCATATTGTTCAACTTGATTTGGAGTCTTTTCACTATAAACATAATTAAAGACGTCTTCTAAAGGTTCATCACCTGATTGTTCAACTTTAGCAAATACTTCCTGAACGAACTTATTGTTTTCTTCATCAAGTGCTTCATCATCTTTAGCACTCCACCATTTTTTACTAATTAAGTATTTTCTTAAACGATCGACTGGATCTTTTTTTGCCCATTCTTCAACTTCTTTATTATCACGATATAACGTTGGATCATCACTAGTTGTATGAGCCCCCATACGATAAGTAAGAGCCTCGATAATAACTGGTCCTTTTCCACTTCTTGCATGTTCTGCTGCCTCTTTCATTGCAACATACATTGCAAGAACATCGTTCCCGTCAACTTGAATACCTTTAATACCAGCTGCTACAGCTTTTTGAGCTAATGTTTCTGCCTTAGTAGCAACCGCTCTTGGCGTTGAGATTGCCCAATGATTGTTTTGAATAATAACAACAAGTGGTGCATTCATTGCCCCGGCAAAGTTAATCGCTTCATTAAAATCACCATGTGATGTTCCACCATCACCGATTGATGCAACTGCAATTTCATCTTTACCTTGTCTTTGTGCAGCCATTCCTAAACCAGCAGCAATAGCAACTTGTGAACCAATAATAATATTTACTGGTAAGACATGAGCTTCTTTTGGAAATTTACTTCCCATTTCATTTCCATACCAATATAAATAAATATTTTCAAGCGGTACCCCTTTATACAACATCATATTTAATTCTCTAAAAGCGGGTGATAACCAATCGCCTTCTTTTAATGCTGCCATCGCTCCAACCTGTGTTGCTTCTTGCCCATAATTTGGTGGGAATGTTAACATTCTACCTTGTCTTTGATATTGAACTGCTCTTACGTCTGCTACTCTACCCAGAGTCATTGTTTTATACATCTTTAACAGTGTTTCTTTATCAAGCTTTGGATCCAAATCAGGATTAATAATTTTCCCGTTTTGATCCAAAATTTCTAACGTTTGTTTCAAAAGTGGATCATAGTTCTTCATTAATACGTGATTCATTATTTTGTTCCTCCATTCGTTTTATTAAATTTATTATACATTCAATACCTACATATTACAAAATGTTTGCTTATTATTTTTACGTAGTAAAAACATGAGTTTTTATTCGTTTTTTAATGCAAACGCTCTCATTATACCTGCCTCACCCCTTATCTTGATTGGTACACCATAAAAAGTAATGAATTTTGCACCAATAAGGCGCTCTAAACCTGTTAAGTTCTCAACAATTGGAATATCTTTTTCAAATAAAAATTGATGAATTTTGAATGGATAATAATCCGGGCTTGGCATATCAATCCCTAATACTTTCACCTTCTTTTTAACTATTTGTTTTGCAAACTCAAGACTAACTATTGGGTAATCATGATAGTATTTTTCTTCATTAAAGAAACGATCAAATCCTGTATATATTAAAACAATGTCCTCATTTTGAACAATCTCATCAAATTCATCTTTCCAATCAATCTCGACACAATCCTTAAAATCTAATACCACGGCATTGCCAATAAATGTTTCCAATGAATAGTCACTTAAATATTTTTTATTGTTACTAAGGTGTCTTGCTACATCAACATGTGTCCCAATATGCATGTTAGTAACAACGTCGCTAAGTTCATATCCATCTTTATTAAACTCTTTTATTTTTCTAATTTGAAACTTACTATCCCCTGGATACTCTCTAATATCGTCATTAAGTTCGTGTGTTAAATCAATTATTTTCATTCCCGTGATCCTCGTTTAATAAATACTCAATCATTTCAGCAACTGCGCCATCATTATGATGGCATAAAACTTTGTCTGCACTCTCTATAACTTCAGTTGTGGCATTACTTGGGGCAAACCCAATTTCAGCTTTTGTGATCATCGAAATATCATTTAAGTAATCGCCAATCGCATAAATCTTATAATCCTTAATATTTGAATATTCAAGAGCTTTCAAAATTCCATTATATTTTGAAGTTTCTTTATTAACTACTTCTAAATAGGTTGCACTAGAAGGGATTAAGTTCACTTTATAAAAGTTGTTAAAACCCTTCAAGTCTTTAATAACTTTTTCTCTCGTCTCTAAAGAAACTAAAAAACTAACTTTCATAATATCATTATAGACTAATTCTGTTTCATTAATTTCTGTGAAATATGAATGTTGCATATTTTTATTATGCTCATTTTTAATGACTAAATGATTTCTTGCCGTAATAAAAACAACTTTAACACTTTCATTCTTCTTAGCATAATTGATACATTCATTAACAAAATCGCTATTCAATATATCTTGGTAAATAATAATATCTTTTTTATGATCGTAAACCAATGTGCCATTTCCTAAAACCAACGGTAAATTAAAATCAAACATATCACTAAAAAAATACTTATTCCCGCTTCTTAAATTTCTTCCTGTTGCTAACGAAAAATAATTTTCTTCTTTAATCCACTTGCTAATTGCATCGGCATTTACTTTACTTAAATGACTCCCCTTACTATCATAATTTAGTAGTGTTCCATCTAAATCTGAGTATATTATCTTCTTCATTTTTTCACGTTCCTTTATCTACTTTTATTATACCAAAAAAATAAAAAAAGGCTGGGTTTTATTTACCCAAAGCCTCTTAAATACCAATCTTTTTTGTTTTCATCTTATAAAACGAATAATATCTTCCACATATCATACTCATCATAAACGATATATACATATTGAAGACACTATAAATAATTATCTCATTACTAATATCAATTCTTTCTGACAATAAGTAAAACATTGTTCCTAAATAGACAATATTTCTAATGCACATCTGTCTTGTTTTACTATAAACAATATATCAATTATCTATTGAAAATGGGTCCGTTTATGCCATCATAAATGGACATTTCTACTAACATTTATACTGATGAAATCCAATGTAAATAAATCTAATAAGTGCTTGATAGATTGTTTTAGCACACAAAAGCATTAAAACAAAATCATACTCTTGCTTCCTTATGGTTTAAGACACCCAAGTGGTATAACATAAATATTATTATACTCTTCATCACTTACATGATAAGCATACTCTGTTCCAGTAACAACTAGCATAAATGAAGGTAAGAGGAGTGTTTTATCGTTAGGATTTTCAACAATGTTTTTTTGTATTAATCGATAGATTGTTTTCATAGTTCCTACTGCTTCGTCAATCTTACTACTGCCTAGCTTAATTTGAATAAGTCCATAATTCCCATCTGGAAATTTAACAATGGTGTCACATTCAACGCCATATCTATCTCTATAATGCATCATATGCCCGCCACTATTCTCAATATAAACACCAATATATCTAGTGCATAAATTTTCAAACAAGAGTCCATATGTTTCTGGATCAAGCTCTAATTCTTTAGGTGAACAATTAAAAGAAGCAGCAGCAATTGATGGACGGATGAGTGTTTTTTTGACTGAGCTTGTAATTGCAGTCTTGCTTCTAATATTTGGATTCCAAGCGGAAATTTCATCAATTACAAATAGTGATTTAAAGATTTCTAAATAATTTCTAATCGTGTTATCAGAAACATCACCATGCAGTCTTCTTACATCATCAAACAATGTTTTATCGGTCCCAATGGTCGATACTTGTCGTGAATACGCTCTTAGAACATTTGTTGCAAGGACTTTATTTCTTTTAACGCCACCATAATTTGAAATATCCTTTTCACAGAGTTCCTTAACATATGATTTGAAAATAATAAGTGCTGAATCTTTTGATAAAAACACCGTTTTTGGCCAGCCACCCCTGCATATTAAATATGCATAATCACTATATGTTAAGTATGATTTACCACTTATTTTTATATTTTTTTCTAAAAGTGATTTCAGTGAGATTGACCCATTAGACTCACCACTCTCATAAAGAGACATTGGTTTCATTTTTAAACTAACGATTCTACCTATTCCTGTATGTACCCCTTCAATATCGGGTGGGATAACTGAACCTATAAGAAAATATTCAAGTTTATTTGAACTACTTTGATCAACCTCTCTTCTAACAGCGTTCCATATTTGTTTAATTTCCTGCCATTCATCATTTAGTCTAGGTTTTTCTCCCTTTAATAATAGTTTAATATTACCATCTGCAATTCTCTTGTAGTCTAACGCTTTATCTGCATCTTGTAAACCAATAAAACTTTTGATGTAATGTTTGGCTGTCGTTGTTTTGCCGCACCATTTGGGCCCAACAAGTCGAATAGCAATTGGAGCATCTATTAATTTTTCAATTTCATTTGAACTTTTGCGCGATTTCGTTGTAACTTTTTGTGGTGATTTTTAAGTAAACCAGTAACAAATATCTATAAGATATTTTTGATTACAAGCGTTACACACAAATATTAAATCATTAAAAAGTTGACTTGAAAATTATAAAAGACCTACAAATAGTACAAAATGTTAATATTAGAAATCTATGCTGATTTTATAAAAACTGGTGAATGGATTTTTTTCTTTCTGCCGCTAAAAATAATAGGCCTGACACAATTCTAGTGATATAGTAAAAGTAGACATATTAAATAGTTTAATACAGTCTACTTTTTTGTTATCTTTAGAATAGGAGGTATAAAGTACTATGAGAGAAAAAAAAGAGTTTCAT
>Ga0265295_1003212_pt1 | contig 24306 bp, 18 predicted proteins | sample Munlansysbiofilm_FD_192503 | JGI IMG/M metagenome (GOLD analysis project Ga0265295, IMG submission 192503) | Leachate microbial communities from a municipal landfill in Southern Ontario, Canada - Methane capture system biofilm | ecosystem: Engineered > Solid waste > Landfill > Unclassified ... | reverse complement strand
TTATCAGCGATATTAAAATGCCAGGGATGGATGGGCTGGAGGTTCTGCAGAAAATACGCGCTGTCGACAGCCATATACCGGTAATTATGATCACAGCCTACGCTACCGTCGAGACCTCCATTCAGGCACTGCGCAAAGGGGCATACGACATGCTCACCAAGCCTTTTGAGCCAGAGGAATTGCTGTATCGGGTCAAAAATGCGCTACACGCCAATCAGCTGGAAACAGAAAACCAGCAGCTAAAACAGAAACTTGCTGGACACCTGAACTTCAGCGACATCATCGGTGCAACTTCCGGTTTAAAGGGGGTGATGGATATAGTACGCAAGGTTGCCTTGCGTGATACCTCTGTCCTTATAACCGGTGAATCGGGGACCGGGAAGGAAGTAATAGCGCAGGCGGTACATTCCAACTCAGTGCGCAAAGATGCCCGTTTCATGGCGATAAACTGCGGTGCGCTGCCCGCCAGCGTGCTTGAAAGTGAACTCTTCGGCTACAAAAAGGGGGCATTCACCGGTGCCCACGCCGACCGCAAAGGAATTCTCGAGGCTTCCGATGGGGGCACCCTGTTTCTGGATGAGGTGGGCAACCTGCCATTGAACGTGCAACAGACCCTACTACGTTTTCTTCAAGAACACGAATTCATGCGTCTGGGAGATACCCAGTCTATCAAAGTAGACACCCGCATTATTTCCGCCACCAACTCAGATTTAAAACAAGCCATGGAAGACGGAACCTTCCGCGAGGATCTATTCTACCGCCTGAATGTGGTCAATATCCACCTCCCCCCGCTGCGGGAGCGCCGCCAGGACCTGCCCCTACTAATTACGCACTTCATAAAGAAAAATAACAAGAAATTTGGCACCGAAGTAAGAGGACTTAGCGCAGAGGCGATGCAACTGGTATGCGCCTTCGACTGGCCGGGCAATATTCGCCAGATGGAAAATATCATCGAAGCCTGTATGACCATGGTGGATAGCGGGCGCATCGGCCTTGATACTTTGCAGCAATTTCTGTATCCCCATGCCGGAGCCAATGTGCCGGCGTGCGCACCCTCTCCTGCACATGTAGCGCAACAGGATGCAGAACCTTCGGAATCAACCCCAGAATTGAACGCCGAATACAGCCTCGCGCTGGCAGATTTTGAAACTGAATATCTGCATAATTTGCTCCAGAAAACCAAGGGCAACGTAGAGGAAGCCGCCAAACTGGCTGGAATGAATATGGCTACTATCTACCGTAAATTAAAAAAACACGCCATAAGCAAGGAGTATTTTTCGTAGCTCTTTTGCGCAAATGCGAAAAACACTTGTGACGTGATTTTTGCTCAGCAAAGCAGTATTGCGTTGCGCTTGCGCCACCTTATGTAGCACAACTAAGTTTTTGCATTTTAACCACTTACGTACCAACCCACTTCTTACACCTACCCGACAATTTCTTTACTCGCATATCTACGTACATTTGCGGAAATGCAAACTTCCAGCTATCCATCCTTCTATCTGAAACCTCTTTTCTTCGTATAACCATTTGGAATAAAAGGGTTATACCTTAATTACCCTGAAGTGGCACGCGCTATGCAACTACTCCTGTTTAACCACACACTTAACGGGGAGTGCAATGCAAGATAAAAGCGTATGCCCTTTTTTTGGAAAAAACGAAGATTACTGTGACGTAGGTTGCGAGTACATCTCCAACCACGACATCAGAATGATTGTCGACTACTGCGCCGATGACTATACCGAGTGCATGAAATTCAGGGAATTAGCCAGTTACCATCCAGATTTGCTGCGCAGTGCAGCACACACATCTAATCACGAAGAAACAGAGGAGACAGAGCTCATGAGCAATCAATTTCAGAACATGGCCCTACAGGACACCACTGCCAACCCTGCCCCGCTGGGCCTGCTCGGCTTCGGCATGACCACCGTGCTGCTCAATCTGCACAATGCTGGGTTCTTCCCCCTGGATGCCATGATTCTGGCTATGGGTATTTTTTACGGCGGCCTAGGACAGATCATTGTCGGCATCATGGAGTGGAAGAAAAACAATACCTTCGGTGCTACTGCATTTACCTCCTATGGCCTGTTCTGGCTCACCTTGGTTGCGCTTATTCTGCTACCTAAAACCGGAATGATACCTGCCTCTACTCCGCAGGCGATGGGTTTCTACCTCACCTGCTGGGGACTGTTCACTGCCGTTCTGTTTTTGGGAACCTTCCGCCTGAACCGAGCCCTGCAGGTGGTTTTTGGTTCACTGATGGTCCTGTTCCTTCTCCTTGCCGCCGCCGACTTCAGTGGTAATGCTGCCTTGAAGGTAATCGCGGGCTACGAAGGGATCTTCTGCGGTCTCAGCGCTATCTATGCTGGGCTGGCTCAGGTAATCAACGAGGTGTTCGAGCGTGAAGTAGCACCACTGGGTGCGATACCGGTTAAAATTAAATAGTTCCACATGCACACGCTGCCCGGTGTAAATGTCGGGCAGCGCCACTATACTGCTGGAGTCCATATGCAAACAACCAGTTTCAGCTTTCAACCCCCGCCACCCAGACTCGGCTCCGAAGGCACCCCAGTAGTCAAACCATTTCAGGTGAAGTGGCCAGCTTCGATCATGCTACAGCAAGTGCTGGCACACCGCCCTGAATTTCAGCCCCCTGACAGCCCCGGAGCGTCGCTAAAACAGGTTGCCTATGTGACAACCTGTGACTCAAACCCGACTTCTAGTCAGACCTCACCCCCTCGCTCCACATGCTTGATTCACGAGACTACCGCGGATCCAGCGCCCCTTGGGTTGATCGGTCTGGGGATGTCCATGCTGTTACTCAATCTGCATTTTGCCGGTTTTTTCCCTATGGATGCGACGATTGTCGGGATGGGAATCTTCTGTGGCGGGATTGGACAGATAATGGTCGGGGTGATGGCGTGGAAGAATAACAACACCTTCGCGGCGCTAGCATTTTCTATATTTGGCCTGTTCTGGCTCAGCCTGATTGCAACCACCATCGGCGCAGCGGCGGGAATCTACGCCCCTGCTTCTCCAGGGGTTAGCGGAATTTACCTGAGCATATGGGCAGCGTTTTCCGCAGGGATATTTATGGCAAGTTTCCGCCACAGTTGGGCAATTAGGGTAACCTTCGGCCTGCTATTGCTATTCTTCATCCTTCTCGCAACTGGAGCTGCAGCAGCATCGATAACCCTTGTCCACATCGCGGGTTATGTCGGCATATTGTGTGGCTTAAGTGCCCTTTACGCCGGACTCGGACTGGTACTAAATGAGCTGTTCCGCAAAACGCTGCTGCCTCTAGGGCCCCAGCATCCATAGAAGGTTGAGAACCTCTGAGGCCACCTGCTCGCGCTCAACTACGCATACAGTCTAATCTGCTGTTATTTGCAAAAGCCAAAAAAGAATTTGCACCACTGCAAACACGCCTAAGCACCTGATCTTAAAGCATTATCTACGTTACATTCTAGCTAAATCCCCACGGCTTGGCATTTGATTCGCATTTTTGCGAAAGTACCTGTTGCATCAAAACATCTCAAACAATAGTTATGATTATTTTATCTATTTAAAACGTATACTTACACGTCTTTTTCAGTATACCTAAAAATTGGCACAATGAGTGCAAAACATTATTCTACAAATTATCTTTCACCTTCAACAGCAAATGAGACAAGGTCTTTGAGACACAACCTGTTATCTAATGCAATCAATCACTAAAGGAGAAAACCCATGAGCAACCAAATTCAGAACATGTCATTACAGGACACCACTGCCAACCCTGCCCCGCTGGGCCTGCTCGGCTTCGGCATGACCACCGTGCTGCTCAATCTGCACAATGCTGGGTTCTTCCCCCTGGATGCCATGATTCTGGCTATGGGTATTTTTTACGGCGGCCTAGGACAGATCATTGTCGGCATCATGGAGTGGAAGAAAAACAATACCTTCGGTGCTACTGCATTTACCTCCTATGGCCTGTTCTGGCTCACCTTGGTTGCGCTTATTCTGCTACCTAAAACCGGAATGATACCTGCCTCTACTCCGCAGGCGATGGGATTCTACCTCACTTGCTGGGGGCTGTTTTCAGCCGTGCTTTTCCTAGGGACCTTCCGCCTGAGCCGCGCACTGCAGGTAGTGTTTGGCTCGCTGGTGGTATTGTTCTTCCTCCTCGCCGCCGCAGACTTCAGTGGCAGTGCAGCGTTAAAAGTTATCGCCGGCTACGAAGGAATCTTCTGTGGCCTCAGCGCGATCTACACTGGACTGGCTCAGGTTCTCAACGAAGTGTTCGAGCGTGAAGTCGCGCCCCTTGGCGCCATGAAGTAAACTGCACAAATAGATCCTAGTTACCAAGGCGTTATTACTCCATACCCATACCAACCAAGCTTAACGCCAACTATGAAGAGCCGCCTGCCCGGGCGGCTCTTCGCTTTTTCCCATGACATTTTGCTCTGATTGTGATTGTATCTGGGCGGTGGATTTCTGCCAAGATCAAAGGCGCTACCGATTTATATAGCGCGGCTGCGACCTTTGCTGGACACGCAGAACTTCTAACCTCGTGACCGTGTCTCGCAGGAGCGACACCTGTTCGGGGCTACGTAAAATAAAGAGCTAAGTAAAGGAGCAACAACGTATGTACAGCAGTTCTGACCTGAAAAAAGGCTTGAAGATCATACTAGACGGCGAGCCCCATGTAGTAGAAGCCTTTGATTTTATCAAGCCGGGCAAGGGGCAGGCACTGTATAAGTGCAAGCTGCGCAACATGATTACCGGGACCCGGCTGGATCGCACCTATCGCAGCGGGGAAAGTTTCGAACCGGCTCCGCTGGAGGAGCGCGACATGCAGTATCTGTATCAAGATGAGGTGGGTTATGTGTTCATGGATACTAAAACCTACGAACAAATCACCCTGCTAGAACAGACCTTGGGCGATGACCGTTATTTCCTCACAGACAACATGGATGTCAAGGTTCTGGTGTTCAACGAATTGGGGATAGGGGTTACCCTGCCCAACTTTGTCAACCTGAAGGTTACTCAATCTGACCCCTGGGTAAAAGGCGATACCGCGGCGGGCAACAACAAACCCGCCACTGTAGAGACCGGCTACACCCTGCAGGTCCCCTCTTTCGTGGATGAAGGCACCCTGATTCAGATTGACACCCGCACCGGCGAATACGTTACCCGCGTCAAGGAGTGACCCATGCCAGCGCGCCCCAACGCAACACTGGCGGCACGACGCGATAATTTGCATAAAAGAGCCCGGATTCTCCAGCAGATCCGGGCTTTTTTCAGTCAGCGCGCTTATCTCGAAGTGGAAACTCCGCACCGAATTCCGTGCAATGCTCCAGAGGAGTATATCCTCCCGCAGGAGAGCACCTCCGCCTTTCTACACACCTCACCCGAATTGTGCATGAAACGTCTGCTCGCAGCAGGCTACGCGCACATATTCCAGATCTGCCGCTGCTGGCGCAAGGCCGAGCGCGGGCGCAAACATCTGCCCGAGTTCACCATGCTTGAATGGTACTGCAGTCCTGGAGACTATCTCGATCTGATGCGCACCTGCGAAGAATTACTCTGCGCGTTGGTCCCTGATGAGGTGCTTGTGTGGCAGGGGACCACCATCCAGATAAAGTCTCCGTTCGAGCGCGTCACCCTGTCTCAGGCGTTTACACGTTATGCGCCCATCTCGCTGCAGGAAGCAATGCAGGACGATATCTTCGAAGAGGTGTACACCGACCATGTCGAACCACAGCTGGGAATAGACCGCCCTACCTTTGTGTACGACTACCCGACTGATATGGCAGCCCTGGCGCGGTGCCGCCCCGATGCCCCTCACTTAGCCGAACGCGTTGAGCTCTATCTTGGCGGACTAGAGCTAGCCAACGGCTTTTCAGAACTAGTCGACCCGACTGAACAGCGCCAGCGCTTTTGCGCTACGCTTGACTGCATGCAGGTCGAATTTCCGGAACGGATGATGCCCGAGCCCTTTCTATCCGAGCTCCGGCACATGCCCCCTAGCGCCGGTATCGCCCTTGGAGTCGATCGGCTCGTAATGCTCCTCACCGATGCTGCCACCATCGATGCAGTTGTCGCCTTTACCCCTGAAGAGCTGTAGAGTCGTGGCGATTGGACACATGGTCGTTTGAACCTAAGGCTTATACATTTGGGTAATCCACCACAGTTCCATCCGCTGCTCGCAACCGCGCGCAGGGACCAAGCGCTTCCACATACTCCGGCACCAAGGGAATCTTCCCATGCCCGCCGGGCAAATCCACCACGTAATGGGGGATGGCAAGGCCGGAGAGCTCCCGGCGGAGCCCCGCCATAAGCTCTATTCCATCTTCAAGGTGGGTGCGAAAGTGCTCGGTGCCGCTGGTTAAATCCATCTGGTGCAGATAATAAGGGCGAATCCGCGCCTGCAGCATACGCTCGAAGAGTTCCTGCAGGATGACGGCGTCATCATTCACCCCGCGCAGCAATACCGTCTGATTCACCAATGTAATTCCAGCCTCGACCAACATCCGACAGGCGGAGAGGGTTTCCGCACTCAATTCTGCCGGGTGGTTAATATGGGTAAGAAAATAAAGTGGCTCAAAACGCTGCAGCAAATTGCACAATTGGGGGGTAATCCGTGCAGGCATGACCACCGGAGCGCGACTTCCCAGGCGTAAAATTTTCACATGCGCAATACCATCCAAGCGCTCGAGTAATCCCTGCAGCAACCGATCTGACATGGTCAACGGATCGCCCCCGGAGATAATTACTTCGTTAATACCAGGATCGGCACCTATATAGTCGAGGGCGTTATTAAGCTCCCCCCAGGTAACCCGGTGCTGGTGGTGTCCGATACGGCGCTTACGCGTGCAGAAGCGGCAGTACGCAAAACAGCTCGAGGTCGTGAGCAGAAGGACGCGTTTGCGGTAGCGCTGCACCAGATTCGGCACCGGCGAGAGACGCTCTTCATCCAGAGGATCCTCGCGGGTGACGCTGGAGGGACTTAATTCATCTAGGTGAGGGATAAACTGCCTCCCTAATGGATCATCTGCACGCTGAATCTGTGCCGCCAGATGAGGACTAATCCGCACTGGATATGTAGCGATAACCTTCTCTATCCCATTACATGCCAATTCCGGCCAGTACTGCAGAAGCCCTACATCGGTGAGTGCATCTGTATTCTGCTTCTGCCATTCTTCCACCCGTATAACCTCCCACTACTTAAATTTATGTAACAATATATTTGTGCGCACGCTCCAGTACTCCATCCGCTTCACGCGCAGCGCTACGCTCTTGAATGCTTTGCTATGCCATATACAAAAAAACAGCGCATAGGATAATCTTGTGAACCATGTTAAAGTCTGCTGAATTCAAATTAGCCATAACTAGAAGATCACACAAAGGCTGGCCTCAACAGTGCAGAGATACTGGGAAATATCACCTCGAGGAAAAACATCCCCTTAAGACACAGTCTGACCGCGCTGTATCACCATCTTTTCTTCATTTTATTGGAGGTGCCATGAAACACTTTGCCGTAACCATCATTGGCCGAGACCACCCTGGGATTGTATCCACATCGGCCAGAATCCTCTTTGAGCTCGGCTGCAATGTTGCTGATTCCAGCAGCACTATTCTGGGTGGTCAGTTCGCCATGATCCTGATTGTATCCCACGCTGGCTTTGAAAGCAGCGAACCACTGCAGCGCGCCTTTGCAGAGATGGAATCTTCGGGACTCTCGGTATATGTGCGCACCCTGAAACCCGGTGGCGAAACGCGCCCGAAGCTGCCTGGAGATCTGTGCATGATTTCGGTGTATGGGTCGGATAAGCCCGGCATCATCTACCAGGTAACCCGCCTGTTGAGCCAAAAAAATATCAACATCACCGACCTGGCCACCAAACTGGTGGGCACGGATGTGCGCCCCGTGTATGTGATGATGTGTGAAGTGGTTTTACCCCCTGAACTCAGCGTGGACGACGTCCGTGATATGCTCGACGCGCTACGCGAGGAGCTTCAGGTTGACATCTCGGTACGCAATGTAACCCCCGTGGAGCTATAACCCATGGCCGTACGCGAAGTATTGGTCTACCCTGATCCTATCCTTAAACAAAAATGTACCCCGGTCGAACCCCTCAGTCATGAAGCGGAGCAACTGGTGCAGGACCTTATCGATACCATGTATGCCGCCGGGCACTCGGTGGGCATTGCCGCGCCACAGATCGGTGCTCCTCTGCGGGTGGCCGTAGTGGATGTATCGGGCAGCAAGCTAGGACAAAAACACAATCACGGCCTGATGGTGATGCTCAATCCTGAGATTATTGAATCTAGCGGCTGCAAAACCATGCGCGAAGGATGCATGAGTGTCCCCGACTTTACCGGCAATGTGGATCGGGCCGAAGAGATCGTGGTTCAGTTTTATGACCGCGCTGGGCGCGATCGGGTTGTCCGCTGCAAAGGGTTCGAGGCGGTCGCTATCCAGCATGAGCTCGACCATCTCGACGGGGTGCTATTCCTCGACCGCGTCTCAAACCCCGGCACCGAGCTGTTCAAGCGCAAACACTGAGTTTACCTACAAAACTTACAATACCTGCCGAGCACATCCGCTGTTTATTAGCAGGTGTGCTCGGCAAGTTATACCGCCTAGTCCTCTGCGGCCCCAACCTCAGGCACCGCACTCCAGTTGGTGCAGATATTCAAGGAGCAGGCGCACCCCAAATCCAGTACCCCCTTCCGGCTGCCCAGGCTGAGATTTTTCTGCCCACGCAGTTCCGGCAATGTCCACATGTGCCCAAGGGCAATCTGGGGCAAAGTGCTGCAGAAAAGCCGCTGCGGTTATAGTTCCAGCGGGACGCCCGCCGGAATTTTTAACATCCGCTACCTGGCTTTCAATCTGTTTGGCGTACTCAGCACGCAAGGGCAATTGCCACAGAGGTTCTCCGCACTGCTCGCCTGCGGCTATCAAATTCTGCACCAACGCAGTATCAGTGCCAAGCACAGCTGCAGTGTGGTGACCAAGCGCAATAATGCACGCCCCGGTTAGGGTCGCCATATCTATAAGTGCACGCGGGTTCTTTCTTCCCACCCAAGTCAGAGCATCCGCCAGAATCAAGCGCCCCTCTGCATCGGTGTTGACCACTTCAATCGTTTTCCCGCTTAAAGAGCGCACAACGTCTCCGGGACGCTGCGCTCTGCCTGAAGGCATGTTTTCTACTGCAGGTATCACCGCCACTATATTTACCGGCAACTGCAGGCGCGCTGCCGTCACCAGCGCAGCCATCACCGCCGCGCCACCAGCCATGTCCATCTTCATCTGTTCCATCCCCGCAGAGGGCTTCAGGGAAATTCCGCCGCTGTCAAAGGTGACAGCTTTACCCACCAACGCAATTGGAGCCGTTTTCGCAGCTGCACCTTGATACTCCATTACAATAAGGCGCGGTTCGCATACGCTTCCCTGTGCTACTGCGAGCATAGCTCCAAAACCAAGCTGCTCCAGAGCTTTCTGCCCGTAGATAGTGGTTTTTACCCCAGCGTCGGCTCCCTGCTCCCAGGCAGTACGAGCCAAAAATTCCGGGATTTTAACGTTCGAGGGCTCATTCACCAAGTCACGCGCGAGGGTCTCCCCTTGGGTGATGATCAGACTACGCTCCATGCGCCGCTTCAGCGTGTCCAACTCCTGCGCGTCAACGCCCGAAATGACAATGGTAATACGCTGCGGAAGCTTGTTATCCTGTGCGCTCTGGTATTTATCAAACCGATAGAGAGAGCGCAGGAATCCTTCCACTAGCCACTCCAACTGTTGCGTGGTGCAGAGTATGGAACTAACTGCTGAGATGATGGGCATATCGAGCTGGACGCAGGTATATTTTTTCTGCAACAACTCTGCACCTGCACATGCACCGGCCTGACGCCATGCTGCCGCGTCGGGCTTTTCGCCCAGCCCTGCCAAAATTAGCGCCGGTGTGTCCGCATGCTCAGGGAGAAACAATATCTGTTTAGGTTTAGGTGTATATATATGTGTGGCGCGCAGCCTTCCAAGCTGTTCCTGCATATGTGGCGGCGCTGCAATGTCACTTTCCCAGCTTTGCTCCTCCAGTGGAAGCACTACGGGCGGAATCATTTCGAACGAAAACATCTCTGACACATCAATTTTCTGGCCCGCTTCTGAGTAGAGAAAATCTATTGCTGGCAACATACAACCCTCTCCTTTCCTAGTATGGATTTTTTTAAAAATCACGTTTTATAACTTTTACAGGTTATTGCAACCAATTCAGTTAACTGGTATTATTAATTTTCGCTCAAACTACCCCGAGACCCCCGGAGATTGTATACGCATGACGGTTTTAAATGCCACCCAGATCCGCACGCGGGTGACCATACTGTTTGTAGTCTCTATTCTCAGTATCGGCCTGATTGTCTCCGCTGCTGCTTTTGGTGTATTGCTGCGCAACTACATGGCGGCAAACGCTGAACAACACAGACAGCACCTTAAAAGCAAGCAGACCGCCCTGGGGAACTGCCTGCAGCACCTGACGGAACAGGCTATCCAGATGCACAGTTGCAACACCTGCTGCACACAACTGGCCAGTCACTGCGACAACTTGGTCTGCATCCAAACAATGCAGCACGATAACATAAAAACCCTCACCCAGGCGTTGAAACACTCCAAGATGATAGAAGGGATCGTGCGCATTGACCTGGACGCCCATGTAGTAGCCAGCGTGGGCTCCACCTTCCCCAGCAGATACTGGCCCTATATCCCTGACAAAACAACTGATGCCAACGGTGCTCCGATTTCAGTGGTGTATTCCGGTTTGATTTCGGAAGAAGGGAAGCTTCATCTCATCGCCGTCAGCCCTATCACCATAGAGACTAGAATTGTCGGCTACGACATCCTGTTCTTCTCGCCAGTACACTTCCTCGATATTCTGCAGGACAATTCGGTAGCGGCTACGGCGCTGTTTACCCCCGAAAATCCAGCCATAATCTGGGCCGATGGAACCTACAGCGCCGCAGATAGCTCAACGGGACGACATGCCCAGGTGAAAAAGATCATCAGCTCTCTGGATCTACGTCAGGATACAGTAGAAGTTCAAAGCTGGCCTTCCACCTTCGATGTGCGGAAACCCGGTTTTATCTACGCGCGCATCCCAGGCAGCACCTGGTATATCGGCAGTTATATAGAAAAACCGCAGACGTTTGGGATCATGCTGCGTGAGCATATTGCCATCTTGCTCATTACAACAGGGTTATCTTTTATTGGCGGTGTCCTGTGCTATCTGGCGCTGCGTCCTTTGACCAGAAAGATTATTGCCCTGGCCACACGACTGGAACTGACCAACACCAATCTTGAAGAAAAAATACAGGAACGGCGTATTATTGAAGATAGCCTGCACTTAAGTGAAGAGCAGTGGGTCAATACCTTTACCTCCATAGAGGATGCCATCTTTGTGCTGGACGCGGATGGAAAAATCATTAAACAGAACAGCGCCGCACGCAGACTGAGCAACGCATATCCAGACCCTAAATACAGCGGGACCCTGATCCCCAGACTTGGGGAACGTTCGGAGCTATTTAAAAAAATGCAGGCGCAAAGCGCCAGCGTAAAGCAGGTCTTCGATGCTCAGGCTGATGCAGCATTCAGCATCACCCTGACCCCCGTCATCATTAACCAGCAAATCATCGGCGCGGTACATCTGGTACGCGACATAACCGATGAGACCAGAGGAGAAAAAGTAAAAAGCGAGATGCTCGCTGCAGTAAGCCACGAGATACGCACCCCGATTACCGCTATAATGGGCTTTGTTGAGTTTATGCAGACCAACGAAGTTACCCCAGAGCAGCGCCAGGAGTATCTGCAGATCATTCAGCGTGAAATGGACCGGATGAGTGAATTGATGAACGACTTTTTGGATCTACAGCGTCTACAGTCGTCCATGCAGGAATACAACTTTACCGAGACAGATATTGCCGTACTTCTACGTGAAAGTGCAGACTTGTACACAATGACTCTGCTCAAGCATTCCCTGATTATGCAGGTTCCCGAACATCTACCCCGCATAAAGGTAGATGCAGATCGCATGTTGCGGGTATTCTCTAACCTGATCTCCAACGCCATCAAGTACTCACCCAAAGGTGGGGCTATCACTATCGGTGCGCGCAGCACGCCTAGGAGCATCTTTGTCTGGGTGCAGGATGAGGGGTTCGGGATTCCGCCCCAAAGTCAGACCAAAATCTTCAATCGCTTCTATCGCGTCAATGACGGAGACCGGCGCATAGCTGGCGGACTGGGTCTGGGACTGGCACTGGTTAAAGAAATTGTGGAGGGACACAATGGCAAGGTGTGGGTCGAAAGCAAGGAGGGCAAAGGGAGCACCTTTTTCGTCGAACTTCCGCGCGCCTGATATTCTTCCCGGCCACAGCGTAACTATACCTGACTCTGCGTTAACGTGCCCGCCAGATCAGTTATGTTCGCGCGTTTTGTTGAATCCGATATCTGGCCACTGCTCTATAGTATGCTGCAGGCGCCACTCGCTCGAAGCCAGAAACGTCAGATTCCCTTCCGCATCAAGAGCTAGATTGGATTGAGACTTTTGTTTAAACTCATTGAGTTTATGCTTGTCTGTACAGCTAATCCAACGTGCGGTCGCATATTCGACAGGTTCATACACCGCATCGACTTTGTATTCGGTGCGAAGACGTTCCATAATCACATCGAACTGCAACACCCCAACCGCCCCTAGGATATATTCACTACTACGCAGCGGTTTGAACAACTGTACCGCCCCTTCCTCCGCGAGTTGAACAAGTCCTTTTTCCAGCTGTTTCGTCTTCAACGGGTTCTTCAATCGCACCCGGCGAAAATGTTCCGGCGCAAAACTGGGGATACCAACAAACTTCAGCGGCTCTCGCAGGGTGAAGGTATCACCAATTTTGATAGTACCGTGGTTATGAATACCAATGATATCTCCGGCAAAAGCTTCTTCAACATGACTGCGATCCTGCGCCATAAATATGGTGGCATTGGCCACGATAATATCTTTGCCGATGCGGTGATGGCGGATCTTCATGCCCCGCTCAAACCTTCCTGAGCAAATGCGCAGAAATGCAATGCGGTCATGGTGTGCGGGGTCCATATTGGCTTGGATTTTAAACACAAATCCACTAAATTCGGCTTCGAGTGGGTCCACCATGCGGGTTATGGTTGCGCGTGGAACTGGAGAGGGAGCAAGTTCAACAAAAGCGTCGAGCATCTCCTGCACCCCAAAATTATTTACTGCGCTGCCAAAAAATACCGGCGTCTGATTCCCCTTTAGATAGTCATCCAAATTAAACGGAGTCGCTGCACCTTCGAGCAGCTCGATATCCTCACGCAGCTCATCTGCCTGCGCGCCCAAGATTTCATCCAGGCGTGGGTCGCTAATATCATTGATGGTTATCCCAGCACTCATGCGGTCCTTGGCGTGTCCGGAAAAGAGATGCAGGGATTTTTTGTACAGATTATAAGTGCCCTTAAAGCGCTTTCCCATCCCAATGGGCCAGGTCAGAGGCGCGCACTCAATCTGCAAGGTGTCCTCAATATCCGCCAATAACTCCAGCGGAGCCAGCCCCTCGCGGTCGAGCTTGTTGATGAAGGTGATAATGGGGGTATTGCGCATCCGGCACACCTCCATGAGTTTGCGCGTCTGGGTTTCAACCCCCCTACCACTGTCAATAACCATCAAAGCGCTATCAACCGCAGTGAGAACCCGGTATGTATCTTCGGAGAAGTCGTGGTGACCTGGAGTGTCGAGCAAATTTATTTCATAGTCGCGATAATTGAACTTCATTACCGATGAAGTAACCGAGATGCCACGTTCCTGCTCCATGGCCATCCAGTCGCTGGTTGCATGGCGCGACGCCTTCCGCGCTTTGATAGCACCAGCCATCTGAATCGCACCACCGTATAACAACAGTTTTTCCGTCAAGGTAGTTTTACCTGCGTCAGGATGGCTGATAATCCCAAAGGTGCGCCGGCGCTCAACTTCGCTGCGAAAAGTATTTTTTTGATGACTCTTTTGTGTACTTAAAGACATGTTAGACCCTGATTAATTCTGCTATTTTATAAAAAAATTGCGCCTACGCACGCTTTAGCGTACATTTTGCCCTAGTACTAGGGCAAAATGTACTATATACAGCGCCAGTATATATTTTGCGGCAGTGGGGAAAATATCCCATGCGCGGCAAGGGGTCAACTACAAACCTCACCCTGAAGCAAGGTTGATCAGACATAAGTAATGTCCGGCTGCATTTCATAGATCAAACATTCGAATTAATCTTAAAAGGAACAATCATGCTGAAATCGTTGAGTATCCGCACTAAACTTTTTTTATCTTTCATTTGCCTGCTCTTACTCATTGTCGGAGTAAGCGCAGTAGGCAAAATCGCCATGGATAATGGTGCATATAGCTCTGCTAATCTGCAAACTGTTACTTCCATCGAAGCCCTCTTCAACCAAGCGCGGATAGCTGAAAAAAACTTCGCCGTTACTGCAGATGAAGAATTTGCCACGTCGGTCCGCACCAGCATGCACCAACTGACAACACGCACCGAACAGCTCACCAGCCAGCTAAAACAACAAGCGGCTATAAGTGCAAGTGAGCAGATTAAGCTCTTCAGTAGCGAATATCTGACCGCATTTGACGCCTATGCAAGCAAAAGTCAGGCCCGCGAAGAGGCGATGGAAGAGATGAAGGATGCATCAAATGGTGCTTTCGAACAGGTAAAATTGCTGCAGGACAAGCTCAATGCCCGACTTAGCGACTCCATCGAAACGCGTGAAAATTTTGTGGATAACTTCAGTTATGAACTCGCCCTTGGCGCCATTATGGAGCAGGTCGATCAAACCCAAACCATCAATCTACTCTTCCTGAATGCGCGCAAATTCGAGAAAGAACATATAATCTCCAACAATACTCTTTTTTTCGAGCGCGGACGTCAGAGCATAGAGATGATGCGTACCATGCTCAACAACCTGCTCGTTGAGCTTGAGCTTCCAGACCTTATAGAAATTGCAAAGCTGGCACTAGAGGAGACAGAGAAGTACAGCGAAAATTTTGAACAGCATGCTGCCTTAATGGCGGAGCAGGCGCATCTGAGTACAACCATGGAGGATAAAGCAAGCGGTGCCAACACTGCATGCTTAAGCGCCATGGACACAATCGAAGCTAGCAACGTCGCAAGCATGAAATTTTCGCAGACCATGCTTCTGGGAATAACCCTGGCCGCGATTATTTGCGGTATCTTATTCGCAATTACCATCTCACGCAGCATTGCCGTCCCCCTAATCAAAACGGTGACCATGATAAACGCTCTAGCACATGGCCGCCTGGATCAACGCCTCAATCTCGGCCGCAGCGATGAGATCGGCACCCTCGCCGCCACCATGGATTCATTTGCGGATAGTCTAGAACATGAAGTGGTAGAGCCGTTGAATAAACTCGCGCAGGGAGATCTGACTTTTAGCGTCAAGCCTTACGACCAAAAGGATCAGTTGCGCACCGCGTTGCAGAAACTTGGTGAAGACCTGAACAGCATCATACTTGAAATTCAGGTTGCCGGGACCCAGATACGTCAAGGCTCAAGCCAAGTGGCCGACTCGAGTCAGTCCCTATCGCAAGGTGCGACAGAGCAAGCCAGCTCTCTGGAGCAGATCAGCAGCTCCCTACATGAGGTGTCGGATCAGACCAAAAGAAACGCCGAATTATCAAGAGAGGCAAACTCCCTGACCGAGCAGGTGCGCAGCGACGCTACAATCGGCAGCGGACATATGCAGCAACTCAACGAAGCTATGCTGGATATAACCAAAGCCAGCCGGGATATCTCTAATATCATAAAAGCTATCGATGCAATTGCGTTTCAAACCAATCTACTTGCCTTGAATGCAGCGGTAGAGGCGGCGCGCGCTGGACAGCACGGTAAGGGATTTGCGGTAGTAGCTGAAGAGGTACGGAATCTAGCAGCGCGTAGCGCTAAAGCCGCACAAGAAACCGCCGATCTTATTCAAGGCTCTGTGGATAAGGCCGACCACGGCGCTGCTATTGCCGGAAGGACCCGCGATTCACTTGAAAAGATAGTTACCGGAGTAACCAAGGCCTCAACCCTGGTGGCTGAGATTTCCGTCGCCAGTAACGAACAAGCAGAAGCGATAAATCAGATTAGTATCGGCGTTTCACAGATAGACGATGTGACTCAGCAGAACACCGCCAACGTAGAACAAACCGCGGCCGCAGCTACACAGCTAAGCAGCCAAGCCAACAACCTGCAACAAATGCTGAGCCGCTTTGTACTAAGTAGCAATAGCGGGTCAACCCCCTTTACCCCAGCTCCAGCGGCTCCGAGTAAAAGTATCCGCCAACCACGCCTGTCCGCGCCAGAAAGCACATTTACCTCCAACACTGAAGACGAAGAAAGCACCACCAACGGCTGGGGACATACCACACAGAGTAAGCCCCCTCGCATCACTTTAGATGATGATGATTTTGGGAGGTTTTAATCGGTTAAAAAATAATAGCCAAAGCTCCCGCCCTGCAGTAAGCAGGATGCGAGAGCTTTGGCTATCCCTATCATAAACACGCTCAAAGTTGCACGAGCGAGCCGACAGAACAACATACTACCCGTTTAAAATATCGAACGCCTGACGTGCCGCCTTCCTTCCATTGGCTACGCAATCGTTGAGTCCGATTCCAGCGTAGGCGTTGCCGGTAAGGACAACTCCGGGATGCTGCTCCAAAGCGTCTTTGATATCGCTCAGGCGTTGCGCATGCCCCACCACATATTGCGGAATCGCGCGTTTATGCCGGAAGATCCGTACAAACTCCGGAGGTGCGGTTATCCCCATGATCCGCTTCAGATCGGCCTGCACCAGAATCTGCACCTGCTCGTCGGTGAGGTCTATCGCCGTTGGATTAGTGGCACCACCCATCATGGAGCGCAACAGCACCTTGCCTTCATCAACTCGGCAGGAGAAAATGCTCGAATCCCACAACGTCCCCAACACGGAACAATGTTCTTGACGCGGAATCAGATAACCAAAACCGTTGAGATCGCAGTCCAAGTCAGCAGCAGAATACCCGAAGCACACCACATTCATAGAGGCGTACGGAATTTCTGCCAGCAGGCGCGCCAAGGTCGGCGTTAACTCAGCAAATATAGTCGCTGCTGCATAGGCCGGCACCGCACTCACCACTACATCCGCATCCAGACTATAACCGTCTTCAAGTTCAACCCTGTAGCGGCCACCATCGGCCTTGTGAATCGACTTTACTTCCGTTCCGGTGATGCTGCGCGCCCCAATCTGGTCGCGCAAGCGGTCGACCAGAACCTGAATGCCGTCATCAAATGAAGTAAGCACCCCACCAGGCCCTGCGGCGCTGGCAACCTGCTGTCCCGCCTTTTTATCCTGGCGCTTCTTGCGCGCTAGTTTGAGCATCGCACGCAGCAAGCCACCGTATTGCTGCTCGAGTTCAGCAATGCGCGGGAAGCAACTCTTGACGCTCATGGTCTCGGGGTCACCGGCAAAAATACCGCCAGCCATGGGTGCAATGAGCTTGTTGAGAGCTTCCGCCCCCAGACGCCGCCGCCCAAAGTCGGCCAGAGTTTCGTCTTTGGCGTCTTTTTTTTGCGGCACCATGATTTCTCCCACCAGGCGCATCTTGCCAAACCAGCTCAGCAGTTCAGAGCGAAAAAACATCAGCGCGTTTTCCGGAAGTTGATGCAGCTGTTTATCCGAATACACAAAACGTTTTCTGGCGTTGTCGTTGGAACGCTGCAGAGCATCATTCAAGCCAAGTTGGCCACAGAGCTCAAGGGTCGCGGGTTTGTTATCCAGAAAACCGTTCGGCCCCCATTCGCATAGATAACCGTGGTCACGGATGCTCCATATTTTACCCCCACAGCGGAGTTCCTTTTCAACGATGGTCACTTCAAGCTCCAGGTTTTCTTCCGCCGCTAGCAGTTCAAGGGCATAAGCCGTGCTCAAGCCGGAGAGTCCAGCCCCGGCAATTATCACTTTTTTCATAGAACCTCTCATTGTATGCTGTGTAAATAGGCTGTTTTCCGCTGTCAGCCACGTGAGCCCATCCGTAAAATTAGAGGACACCGCACCATTATCAACTATTTGATTTTCCACCAACCTTGACGCTTCTTGTCACCGGCCATATAGTAGCATGCAGAAGGCGTTATTTCTCAATTTTAGCACAAACAGGAGCCAAGAATGGCAAAAGACTACTATGCAAGCCTCGGGGTAGCAAAAGATGCCTCGGAGCAAGAAATAAAAAAAGCCTACCGGAAGCTCGCAGTTAAATACCACCCGGACAAAAACCCCGGTGATGCCAAAGCCGAAGAGAACTTCAAAGAGATCTCAGAGGCGTATGCCGTGCTGAGTGACGCGGAGAAACGGGGCAAATACGATCAGTTCGGCGACAGCAGCTTCCACCAGCAGTACAGTCAAGAGGATATCTTCCGCGGAACCAACTTCAATGACATCTTCCGCGAGTTTGGTATGGGCGGGGGTGGCGCTGCTGGTAGTGCTGGCGGGGGTGAAGATATCTTCAGTCAGTTGTTTGGCAACGTGGGTGGCCGTAGCGCCGGATACCGTCAACCACGCAGCGTTAAGGGACAGAACTATGTAATGAAGCTCTCGATACCGTTTCAGCAAGCCGTTCTCGGCGGTGAGCGATCGGTACACTTTCGTCACAACGGGCGCGATGAGCATATCCAAGTGCGAATTCCAGCGGGGGTAGAGCATGGACAGAAGCTACGTGTTGCCGGAAAAGGCGGCCCCGCGCAACAAGGGGGCAAGGCCGGGGATCTAATACTAGAAATGCAGGTTGAAGCCGACCCACGCTTTACCCGCGAGGGTAATCATCTACATCAGACCATTACCATACCCTTCAGCAGAGCCTGCTTGGGTGGAACTGCCAGCGTCAAGACCCTGAAGGAAACCAAGCGCATCAAGATCCCAGCCGGAACCTCCACCGGCAGCAAAATCCGCCTTAAGGGATTCGGAGTCCCAGCGCATGCTGGCTTACCAGAGGGTGATCTGTATGTAACCATCCGCATTGAGGTACCGAAAGAACTCTCCGCAGAGCAAAAAGAAGCGATAGAGAAACTACACAAACTTGGCCTGTGATTTTTTCAAAGGGAAGATATTGACTATACAAACAACAACGCCGTCCAAAAAGGACGGCGTTGTTGGTGCAGTGCTACATAAAGCAATATCCGAAACTAGCGCTAGAAAGAGCAATTACTGATCGGACAGGGTTTTCATAAAAGCGATCAGTGCCGCCTCTTCTACGTACGAAAGTCCAAGATTGCCCAACTCGTCTTGATTGATATTGTCCATCACTTCTGGAACGAGCAGACCCATAGCAATCAACTCATCGCGGTCATTGTAAAAAGCAACCACTTCTTCGAGACTCTTAAAGGTGCCATTATGCATATATGCCTTGGCGAAACCAGGGCCGGGGCGTTTGTCTACATTGCGCAATGATGGAACCTTATGCTTACCATAGCTCTCTTGAGTGACGCTTTCCTTAACGAGTCCCTGCTCGGCAAACCACCCGGCTGGTAGACTTTCTAGAAAGCCAGCAAGCCCCGGATCAACCCACGCGCCACCTACAGGGTTGATAGGCTCTCCATCAACATAAACCAAATCCATATCGTAAAACGGATTATCCGGATTTTCAGGCACACCTAAATTATCATAGGTAAAATCTGTAAACAATGGCGCTGGATGACAGGCAGCACACATGGCTTTACCGTTGAACAATTCCCATCCGTGCTCTTCCTGTGCAGTAAAATCAGCTGCTCCCGCCATGACAGCATCAAACTTAGAATTAAACTTACTTATTTCCGTCGAACGCTCAAACGCCGCAATAGCATTGGCAAAATCTATGTAGGCAGACAAGTGCTCACCGTCATAGGTGCTATTGCAATCAAGAGGGCCATATACCTCTTCATACAGACTAAGGTACTTGGAGTTGGCGACAATGCTACAGGCCGCATCTTCACTGGGCAGATTATGTTCTACCGGATTAAGAAACGGTCCCATCGCCTGGTCGGCAAGAGGATCCCCCGTTACCCATCCTGTCGCGCGCCCATCCCAAAACATACCCCCTACAAATTCACCTTCTACAGAATTGTAATGAAAAATAGGGCTCTCGCCAGCATATGCCGCGGCAGGTGGGCGTCTGTTGCCGAAACGTTGACGCTCTGCACCAGGGTAAACCGCTCCAGTTTTATTGATTCCTGGCTTTGCGCCCGTGAATCCTACTTGATCCTCGTGGCAAGAAGCACAGGACATGTTTGACGGACTTGACAGGGCCTTGTCGAAATAGAGTGCTTTGCCGAGATTTTCCAGCGCCGTAAGTTGTGCTGCGGCCGGCAGTGCAAACAATCCAAAGAGCGTAGAAAAGAACAGCAACCTACAGACATGATGAATCTTCATTTACTCCTCCACTTAAGTCAGGTGATTAAAAATACCCTTTGCGGAAACGGCAAGAACAGCCAACCTTGCAACCAACATGCGCAACTCCCTTCTTTTCCGTGCTTAGTCGAAAGTCCTGTCGCAACAAGAGGGCACATTACTTAAGATGAATATCATGTCTAGATATATTGTCAAATTTCCTAATGTTTGTGTTAAAAATGGGAGTAAATATTAGATTTCATCATTAACACGCAAAAACTATTGGCGCGACATTTATTAATTGGCATTTAATTATTGCTTGAGTGTCGAGGTGATCAACGCGGCTTCCAACGCTTAACACAGGTCAAATGCTAGCAGCACCCTAGAATTCCACACGCTCACGCACTAACAGCGCTAGCGCTTCGATAAACGCATCTCTGGCATTCAGGGCAGGAACCCGCTCAAACCACGGCACCCCATGTTCTTGGGCATGGTTGCGAAATTCCACATCCACCTCTTCTAGAGTCTCAATATGGTCGGAGACAAAGGCCACCGGCACTACCAGCAGAGGCTTCTTCTCTCTGCCAGCCTTGGCAATAAGATCAAGGGTGTCCGGCTCCATCCATTTTACCGGACCACTACGACTCTGATAGCCTATCTCAAACGCCAGATCACCCACGCGCTGCATCACCCCCGCCACAGTTTGCTCCACATGGCGCTGATACGGGTCGCCTCGGTCAATGAATTTCTGCGGCAGTGCATGGGCAGAAAACAACACCAGCGGTGTATCGACCGCTTCCGGCACCAGTTCCAATCCTTCAATTACACACTGTGCCAAAGCATCTAGATACGGCGGCCAGTCGTGCCAACTCTCGATATAGGTGCATTTCAACTCTGGGAAAACCTGCACCTGCGCCCGTTTGAAATCTTTTACACTGCTGCCAGTGGTAGCGCCAGTATAGTGTGGATACATGGAGAGCACCACCGCCTGCTCAATGCCATCCTGGCGCATGCGCAGCAGGGTTTCATCTGCACGTGGTTTCCAGTAGCGCATAGCCACATAAGGATGCCAGTTTTCTCCCAGGCGTGCCGCGCTCTTTTCCGCCTGCAGCGCAGTCCAATGTAATAAAGGTGATTTGCCGCCGATACGCCGATAGTTTTCACGTACAATCTTCGCCCTAAAATATGAAATGACGCGCGCGAAGGGCTTTTGAAGCACTGCTCCAAGGGGCAGTTGAATCAGGTCGCGATCTGCAAACAAATTGTACAGAAAAGGCTCCACAGCTTCGATGGAGTCCGGGCCGCCCATGTTCAGCAGCACTAATGCGTTTTTTTTTGCTTCCATCTCTCTACTCCCGGCATAAGATTTCCCTGTTGCCCAAAATACCCCTCTAAAACTTAAAGTTTAAAGGCTGCAATTACATATAAAAAAAAGCGAAGCCGGGCCCCCTGCATTCCTGCAACTGGTCCGGCTTCGCTCCTACATCTGATTCAGGCCCTGTCCTGGCTTTATAAAAATCTACTTGCGGCTCAAGCGATGCACCGCTTCAACCATAAAGATGGCATTTTCCGGTGGCACCGTGGGAAGAATGCCATGCCCAAGGTTGAAGATGAAGCCGGGGCGCCCGGCGTTCTCATCCAGGATACGCTGCACCTCTTTCTCGATGTAGGGCTGCGGCGCATACAACACCGTCGGATCGAGATTTCCCTGTACCGCCACATCATCCCCGAGGATATCGCGCGCCTTGCCCAGGTTTACGTGCCAGTCGAGTCCAATTACATCGCTGCCCGCTTTTTTGACCAGATCCAGCATGGTGCCGGAACCTTTGACGAAATACAGAATCGGCACCCCCCGTCCTTTGAGGCTATCAATCAGGCGCGTAGCGTAGGGAAGCACATAGCGCTCAAAATCGTGTGGCGCCACCAGTCCGCCCCAGGTATCAAAGATCTGGATCGCCTGGGCTCCGGCTTCGATCTGCATCTGCAAATAACGGATATCGAGGGTGGTGATCTTCTCCATCAGGGCATGATAGAGTTCCGGATCGCCATACATCATTTGCTTCAGACTGGCAAAATCCTTACTTCCCTTCCCTTCGACCATGTAGCACGCCAAGGTGAAGGGTGCACCACCAAAACCAATCAGCGGCACCCGCCCTTCAAACGCCTTGCGCAGGCGTCCGATAATATCGGGAATATACGGCAACGCCACCCCCATATCTTCTGGCACCACCAGCGCCTCAACATCGGCACGGGTACGCACCGGATTGGCAAACACCGGTGCGGGGGTGAAATCCAAATCCATCCCCATGGGCTCTACTGCGGTAAGAATATCGGAGAACATGATGGCGGCGTCAACATTGAGGATATCGATGGGTTGAATGGTTACCTCTGCGGAGCGGGCCGGGTCCTTACACAGGTCGAGAAAGGTACCCTCGCCCTTAGCGCGTACGGCGCGATATTCAGACAAATACCGCCCGGCCTGACGCATCAGCCACACCGGCACCTGCTCTACCGGCTCACCCCAACACGCTTTGATAAAATTGTATTCAGTCGCCATAACTCAAGTCCTTTTATTTAAAGAAATAAAGAATAGGTGAAAATCAGTTCCGTACCACCTGGTCTCCCGCCTAATTTTCCACTTGGGCTGCCGCTTCTTGTTCCAGCCGTTTGCGGGTGCGCACCGGAATATAATTACAGAACGGCTCTTCAGCCATATAATCGCCATGCACTGCATCGGCACGGGCGCGGCAGCCTCCACAGACATTAATGAACTCACACTCGCCGCACTTGCCCTTATATTTGGAGAAATCACGCAGATCGTTAAACACCTTGGAGTTGAACCACAACTCTTTGAACGGAATCTGCTTCACGTTGCCAACGCTGGAGTGGAAATAGGAGCACGGCTTCAGGTTGCCGAAACAATCGATCAGACAGATAGACTGGGCGGCGATACAGCCCTTGCCTCCACCGGTAGAAAAGGTCAGGCTGCGACGCTTAAAATCCACCCCTTCTGCCTTCGCCAACTGCGGCACGATGCGGTAATAGTGCGGCGCGCAAGTGGGTCGCATGAGGATCTCATCCTCATTCTTCTCCTGCTCGTAGTGCCATGTCAGGATCTCTTCGTAGTCATCCTTGCTCACCAGCTCATCCATGATCTCCTCACCGCGCCCGGTGGGGACAATCATGAACATATACCAAGCCGTCGCCCCGAGTTCCTTGGCTACGCGAAACGTGCCGGCAATGTCGTGCTGGTTGCGTTTGGTAAAGGATGAATTAATCAGAAACTTGATACCATTGCGCCGAAATGCTTCAGCCGCACGCACTACGCCATCGAACGCACCTTCACACTGGCGGAAGTTATCGTGAATCTGCGCGGTAGAGCCATCTAGCGATAGTGACACCATCTTGATGTCCGCTTCTTTCATCTGCGCGCACACCTCGTCGGTAACCAGGGTACCGTTGGTGGCTATGCACATGCGCAGCCCCTTACTGGTACCATAGCGGGCGATATCAAAGATATCCGGCCGCATCAGTGGCTCACCACCGGAGAGCACCATCACTGGTTTGGACACCTCGCAGATGTCATCGATCATTTTGCAGGCTTCTGCAGTGGTAAAATCGCCGGCTGCCGCCTCCATATCGGAAGAGCAGCGACAGTGTACACAGCTCAAGTTGCAGCGCCGGGTGGACTCCCACGCGATCCACTTTGGAATAAACTCTTGTTCTTCAGGCATAGGATATTATCTCCAGTATGATGCCAAAGATGATGCAAGGCAAAGGGCGATACTAGCGTAAAAACTGCGGTCTGACAAGTTCAAGAACGAATCAGCATTCGTCGAGCCATTTGCGCATGGATGCGGCGATATTTTCCCACTCAG
>Ga0265295_1003211_pt1 | contig 24315 bp, 20 predicted proteins | sample Munlansysbiofilm_FD_192503 | JGI IMG/M metagenome (GOLD analysis project Ga0265295, IMG submission 192503) | Leachate microbial communities from a municipal landfill in Southern Ontario, Canada - Methane capture system biofilm | ecosystem: Engineered > Solid waste > Landfill > Unclassified ... | reverse complement strand
AACCATCACCGGACGCAAGCTGGTCAGCTACGAGACCAAGAAGCTGCTGGGCAAGATCTCCGGCCTGCTCCTTTGCGTCTACATCTTCTTCAAGATCATCGACACCTACGCCTGGGCCAAGGGCATTTTGCCGGGTATGGGGCTGACCTTCGACGAGATGTTCAACAGCGAATACGGCTACGGCAAGATTCTGCTTTGGCTGGAACTGTTCTGGTTCGGCGTGATTCCGGCGGTGATGCTGATCACCCCCGCCGTGCGCAACCGGCCTGTGCTGATGTACAGCGCCGCCATCATGGCCGCCATCGGCGTGACCATCAACCGTTTCGTCTTCACCGTGCAGGCGCTGGCCATCCCGGTCATGCCTTTTGACCGCTGGACCTCCTACGCTCCGAACTGGGCGGAATGGTCCACTTCTCTCATGATCGTTGCGTACGGCTTTTTGGTCATGAGTCTTTCCTATCGCTACCTGCCGATCTTCCCCCAGGAAGCAAAGCTCAACAAGTAGCGATTATTATTGTCTAAAAAAAGGCCCTACGGGGCCTTTTTTTTTGGGGGATGACAAAGGCCTGACACCTGTGCTCAAAGCGTGGATGTCAAAATTTCGGGGCGGTCGCTTTGACCGCAGGGGGGGGGTGCCATGAAGGACGCAGGAGAAGGGCGGCTGGCGAGCATCGATGTGGCCAGGGCGCTGGGGCTGATGCTTGTGTATTACGGGCACTTCGTCGAGCAGATCATGTATTTGAAGAATCCGGCTGCGGCCGTGCAGTACAAATGGATCTATTCATTTCACATGATCCTCTTTTTCGTTCTGTCCGGATGGGTCCGGGGCGCCCGGCCCGTTACACCCCCGGTCCGGCAATTCGTTAAATCGACCCTGGCCTCGCGCATCGTGCCCTATCTTTTCTTCAGCCTGCTCCTCGCGTGTTTGTCTTTCTTTATCCCCGGCTGGTTCCCGCTGGTCGATCTTTCGACCGCCAAAGGATATTTTATGGCCGCCGTGTCCATGGCCCTGGGCTTTCCGCTTCTGAACGTCCCGCTGTGGTTCGTGGCCTGTCTGGTCAGTGTGGAATGCGTGCACCGGCTGGCCCAGGGCTTTCTCGGCTCCGCTCCCCGGATACTTCTGGCGGCCCTGATCTGTTACATCGGCGGGTACGCCCTTAACGAGCAGTATTTCTTTTTTGGTCAGGGCAAGAGCTTTTGGCTGCTGCATGAAGTCCCCGTGGTGTACGCATTTTACCTAGTGGGCGTTCTGCTGGGCAGGAGCCGGGCGGTAAGCCGCGTTTCCACCGGCGGGTCGGTGGCCATCTTCGTGCTGGCCCTGGTCTGCGTCCAGTTGACTTTCGACCTGAACCAGGGACCTTTCCGCTATCTGCAGGCTGTGATCATTCTGCTCTCCGGGCACGGGCATTTCCTATGGTTTCCGTTTACGGCCCTGGCCGGAACCGCCTTTGTCCTGGCATTGGGACACGTGCTCAGGCACGTCTGGCCCCTTGCATTTTTGGGGCGAAACGCCCTCATCCTGCTCGGCATGAACGGAGTGTTCTACCATTTCATCAACCCCGTCGTGGCCAAGTGGAGCGTCGCCGTCTTGCCGGGTGACGGGTGGAGCGTTTTCCTGATCAGCACCCTGGTGACGGTCATCAGCATAGGTCTTTGCGTGCCGGTCATCATGGCTCTCAATGCCGCCGTGCCCCAACTGGTGGGAAAGCCTCGCCAGGCGGGGCGGTGGTTTGGTCCTCTGGTTCGGGAGTAGCGGGCCATGCCGTTTTCCGGCAACACGGGAACGCCAGGCGTGCGGGATGGCCAGCTGCGCCGCACGCTGCTGACGCTCAATGTCTTTGCGGCGCTCAAGATGACCCTTTTTCCCATGGCCATCATCACCCTGTTCTGGAAGGACGAAATCGGTCTGACTCTGACCGAGATTCTGACATTGCAGGTCTTTTTTTCCCTGGCCAGCGTGGTCATGGAGTACCCGTCAGGATATGTCAGCGATCGGCTGGGCTATCGCTGGGCGCTCATCGTGGCCTGCGTTTTCGGTATCGCCGGATGGAGCTGGTATCTGGTCGCCGGGACGTTTTGGGAAGTGCTCATGGCCGAACTGGTGCTCGGGGTGTCTTTTGCCTTTATCAGCGGCTCGGACACGGCGCTTTTGTTCGAAACCCTGCGCGCTGGAGGCCGGGTGGATCTGTATACCCGCTGCGACGGACGCATGGTCGGCTGGGCCCAAGGCGGCGAGGCGGCGGGAGCGCTCTTTGCCGGTCTCATGTACGCAAGCTGGCCGCTTTTGCCCTTCGTGGCCCAGATCGGGATCTGGATTCTGGCTCTGGGTCTTTGCCTCTCCCTCAAGGAGCCGCCGGTGGAAAACTCCGGCCCCATCGCTTCGCATCTGGCCGAGGCCGCGCGCGTATGCAAATCAGCCTTCCTGGAAAATCCGGCCATTCGAGCCGTCATCGTGAGCGGGATGCTTCTGGGGCTGGCCTCCTTTTATATGGTCTGGCTGGTGCAACCCTACATGCAGGAATGCAGGGTGCCCGTGGCCTGGTTCGGACCGGTCTGGGCAGGAGCCAACCTGACCGTGGCCGTGGCCGCGGCGAGCAGTCACAGGATCGAGGCCAGGCTTGGGATGCCGGGCATGCAGGCCCTTTTTTTCGGCCTGATCGTGGTCGCGTATCTGGGCCTGGGGACAGTTACCGCTCTGGGAGGTTTCGCGTTCTACTACCTGCTTACGGCCATGCGCGGGCTGCAGGGGCCGCTCATGCGCTCTCGCCTGCAAGCCTTGAGCACGCGCCAGAACAGGGCCAGCATCCTGTCGCTGCACAGTCTGGCCTTTCGACTGGGGTTCGTGCTCACGGGACCGTTGGTGGGTTTGCTGGCGGACACGACAGGATTGCCCGCGACCTTCTTGCTTCTGGCTGTATTTTTCGCACTCTCTCTTCCCCTGGCGGCGCTGGCTTTTTTGCGGCACAACCAGCCCTGATCATGGTAGAATTTTTCTTGCACATGTACGCGAGGTCCCTGTGGAAAAGGTTTTGGTTGATCCCGGCGCTGGGATACCTTAATACTGACTCCGTTCCGCAAGACTACTTCAGGATAAAGGGAACCCGGTGCAAGTCCGGGGCGGTCCCGCCACTGTAATCCCCGTACCGCATGCCAAGCGCGGCCAAGGGGCGAGCCAGAAAACCTGCCTGAAGCAATTCTCTTAACCCTCTGCACGCGGATGCAGGGTGTTGAGTTGTTCAGAGAAACGTCACAACAAATTCGAGCGAAAATGTCCGACACGATTCCTTGCTGGGAACGCGTGCGCGGTATGGAACCGGTGAGTCTTTGCGACTGGCCCGGCAAAATTACGTGCGTGCTTTTTGCCGGCGGCTGCAACTTTAATTGTCCGACCTGCCATAACGCGTCCCTGGCCTGGCGCTGGAAAACCCTGCCCAGCCTGGACCGGGAAATCGTTCTGGCCGATCTGCGCCGTCGCAAGCGCTGGCTGGACGGAATCACCCTGTCCGGCGGGGAGCCGACCTGCGTGCCTGATCTTTATGAACTGCTGGAAGATATCGCCTCCACCGGTCTGCCGGTAAAGCTTGATTCCAACGGTTCCGCGCCCCATGTCCTTGGGCGGGTGCTGGCCGCCGGGCTGGTCAGGGCCGTGGCCGTAGATGTCAAGGGTCCGTGGTCCTTGTACCCGGAACTGACCGGGCAGGGCATGGACGCTGTCGCTGCGCGCAAGGCCCTGACGGAGATTTTTGACCTGGCCCGGGCGTATCCCGGACAGGTTTATTTCCGGTGCACCAAGGTGCCAAGGCTCACGGCCCAGGATCTGGAGTCGACCAGGGCTCAGGTGCCCGAAGATATGCCCTTTCGCTTCCAAGAATTTGTCGAGCCCAAAAATGGTGACGATTCTCTCTGATTTTCAATTCGAACGAACCTTATTGGAGTATCCATGCCTCAGCAGATTGTGAAACGTGACGGCCGTGTCGAGTCCTGGTCTGTGGACCGTATCGCCCAGGCGATCCTGAAATCCCTAAACGCCAGCGGCATCAAAGATCCGATTCTGGCCAAGCGTCTGGCCGGGAAAGTCGAGTCCAAGCTTGGTGCCGAAGTCATGCCCGAGCAGGAACTGGTTCAGGACACCGTCGAGCAGGTGCTCATGGAATCCAGACTTTATCAGGTCGCCAGACGCTACATCGTATACCGCGAGAAGCGCCGGGCCATTCGCAGCCAGACCGAAACGTTTCTGGACGTGACCGAGACCATCGACAGCTATCTGGACAAGTCCGACTGGCGCGTCAGCGAGAACGCCAACATGGCCCATTCTTTCCAGGGGCTCATGCTGCATCTTTCCGGCTCCGTGCAGGCCCGTTATTCCCTGGAGAAATACCCCGAGGAAGTCCGCCAGGCCCACGAACACGGCTATTTTCACATCCATGACCTGTCCTTTGGCCTGGCTGGCTACTGCGCGGGCTGGTCATTGCGCGACCTCTTGCTTGAAGGCTTCAATCTCGAAGGGCGCTGCTCTTCCGGGCCGCCCAAGCATTTTGACGCGGCTTTGGGGCAGATGGTCAATTTTCTCGGTACGTTACAGAACGAATGGGCCGGGGCTCAGGCCTTCAACAATGTGGACACGTACCTGGCCCCGCTGGTCCGCCATGACGGCTTGACCTACGAAGAGGTCAAGCAGGCCATGCAGAAGTTCGTGTTCAACCTGAACACGACCTCGCGTTGGGGAGGGCAGAGCCCCTTCACCAACCTGACCTTCGACCTGGCTCCGCCCGCGCATATCGCCTCGGAAGCCGTGATCATCGGTGGCAAGCTGCAGGACAGCACTTACGGCGAATTTGCCGCCGAGATGGAGATGATCAACCGGGCCTTTCTTGAGGTCATGCTGGTCGGCGACTATCATGGGCGAATTTTTTCCTTTCCCATTCCGACCTACAACATCACGGCGGATTTTCCCTGGGAAACAGAGGTCGGAGAGCTGCTTTTGAAGCTCACGGCCAAATACGGCGTTCCGTACTTCCAGAACTTCATCAATTCCGACTTAAAGCCCGAGGATGTGCGCTCCATGTGCTGCCGCCTGCAGATGGATCTGCGCGAACTGCGCAAACGCACCGGCGGTCTGTTCGGTGCCGGGGATCTGACCGGCTCCATCGGCGTGGTGACCTTGAACCTGCCCAAGCTGGCCTACCTGGCCCAGGGCGAGGAGGATTTTCTCGATCTGGTGGGCGAATATGCCACCCTGGCCAAGGATTCTCTTGAGTTTAAGCGCAAGATGGTCTCCGACAACATGGACAAGGGCATGTTTCCTTTTTCCAGGCGCTATCTCAAGAACGGATTCCGTAGCCACTTCAGCACCATCGGCCTCTTGGGCGGACACGAGGCTTGTCAGAACCTGTTGGGCAAGGGCATCGAGACCGAGGCCGGAACCCGGCTCATGATCCGCACGCTGGAGCATTTGCGCGAACTGACCGTGCGCTTCCAGGAGGAAACGGGCAATCTCTACAACCTGGAAGCCACGCCAGCCGAAGGCACCAGCTACCGCCTGGCCAAAATCGACAAGAAGCTCTACGCCGACATCCAGGCCTCCGGAAACGGAGTGCCCTATTACACCAACTCGACCCTGCTACCCGTGGGGCACACTGCGGACATCTTTTCCGCCCTGGAACACCAGAACCGCTTGCAGCCCATGTACACCGGCGGCACCGTTTTCCACAGTTTTCTGGGCGAATCCGTGCCGGACACCACGGCCCTGAAGAAATTCCTGATCCGCGCCTTGACCGAGACCAAGATTCCCTATGTTTCCATCACCCCCACATTCTCGATCTGCAAGGATCACGGGTACCTGACCGGGGAACAGATCACCTGCCCGCACTGCGGCCAGGAGACGGAGGTCTATACCAGGGTGGTTGGCTACTACCGTCCCGTGAAAATGTGGAATCGCGGCAAGCAGGCCGAGTATAAGGATCGCGTCGAGTATTCCCAGGCTTCCTGCTTCGGCCAATAGAAGAATCCGGGCCAGAAACGCGAAACGGCCGGGCTGCGATGCAGTCCGGCCGTTTCGCGTTTTTTCGCGCTGGGATGGTTTATTTGCCGCATTGTGCGCGGCGCAGGCCGCCAAGCAGGCAAAGCGCACTGCGCAGTCCGTTCGTCAGGCTCGTGATGGCAGTGGAAATGATGGGCCTGGGACGCTGAATTTTCTGGGAATGCAAAAAAAGGGTGATTTCACGCATGGTAAGCCTCGTATTCGGAAATATGTTATTTTTTATGAATATCGTTTTGAAACGAGTGGTAGCTAGGCGTGAATAATCTGTTCGTCAAGCAAAATAATGACGATTATGTTGGGGGGCGGGGATGTTTTCTTGCGCAGGGGCGCAGGGTCAGGTCGCGGGCAGCAGGGCCATCTGGGTTTGAATATCCCAGGCAGGCGTGGCCGGCAGGGCCATGGAGGCGCGGAAGCGCGACAGGGCGGCTTTGGAACGCTTGCCAAAGATGCCGTCGATCTTGCCCTTATACAGCCCCTGGGCGGCCAGAGCCTGCTGCACGCGCTTGGCGTCGGCCTTGGTCCTTAGGCTCAGGATCTGGGGGGGAAGTGCAGGGGCGGACGGAGCAGGCGAGGAGGCGGCAAGCAGTTCGCGAACCTCTTTGGTGAGGCGCAAATTGCAGGTGGCGACGGAGAGGACCGCATGGTCCGCAGGCTGGACCAGACGGGCGGAAACGCGCAGGGCCCCGTCGACCATGGCGTAGGTTCCGCTCAGTATTGTCCGCAGGCCGGCGAGGGAACCTACCTGATCCGGCGCAGAGGACAGGGCCGTCTCGCCATCTTCCTTGAGCGAGTAGGGGGATGGCGTGAAAACGCGGGTGTCCGCCAGTCGGTATCCGTGGCGGGTGAATGCGTTGCCCAGCTCTTCTGCCAGGATGCGGCCCAGGGGAGACGTGTTTTTGACATCGTGCAGGTCCGCGAAGGGCGCGGTCAGGATCAGCGCGGAACGGTCCAGGCGGGTCTGCAGGTTGGCAATGAGGCTTTCGGCCAGGGATTCGCAGAGCGCGTCAACGCGGCCAGCGCCGCATTGCGCCGCCACGTGCGGCGGAAAAGCGCACAGAAGCATGAGCAGGGCAAGGGCGGCGCGGATCATCAGTTCACCAGGGAATAGCGTTTGAGTTCCACGGCGCCATCGGGCGCCTGCAGGCGGTAATGCGCCGAGTCGGGCCCGTTGACGTAGAAAATGCTGGAGTCGCGGTACAGGTATGCGCCCTTGTGCACCAGGGCCGAATTGATCTGAATCTCGGAGTCGGGCGTGGGCGCGTCGAAGTAGCCGCTTTCCTCGGCCACCACTGGTACGGATTCGTAAAGCCCAGCGCTGTTTTTGCGCTGCCTGAAACCCGGATCGATGGCCCGGCGGGATCCGCTGCGGGTTTTGTCGAGGACGCGGCGGTGGGTGACCAGTTCCAGGCTCACTTCAAGAATTGCGGCCCCTTCGGGCTCAAAGGCGATGGGAACCCCGTAATCGACCAGGCGGGTGAGCAAGGCTTCCCTGTAGACCTTGGCAAAGGGCGTCGCGCCGAGGGGCGTGACGTAAACGCGCACATTTTCGCTCGGATAGAAATGATCCAGGGACGCGCCGCAGTTCTTGGCGACCTTGTCCGCCAGCAGATCCCAATGGGCCATGGCCTGCATCTTGGGCTGGGTGCTGAGCAGGTAGCCGCTTGATATGGGGGCCTGCGCCGTGACCAGTTGCGAGGACTGGTCCGAGTTGACGCTGACCGAGGAACATCCGGTCGCCATGGCCAGAGCCAGCATGAAGAAAAGGGCTGCGATAGGCATGAGGTGGTCCTTGAAAATGATTTTTCTCATGATCATGGTATCGGTCGACTACGGAAAAACTTAACAGGCCTTTGAAAAATGGCAATCGGCTGCGTCAGCGAAAAAATCCAGACCGCGCATCAGCAAAATACACCGCGCGTCCTGGATTTTTTTGCTTCCTTGCATCTCACCATTTTTGAAAGGCCTGTGAATTTTGAATTTTTTGAGCAGTCAGTTAAGAGACGAGTCTTGGCACGCGGCATGCTTCGCACTTCGCAGTCGGCATTTTTCTCCGGAGGATCGGCCATGTCCAAGCTCTCTATCCTGTTTGTTTTTCTTTTTATGTGCGGGTGCGTGCAACTTCCGCCCTTTTACGAGATCGGCTCGCGTCCCAAGACACCGCCGCTTATTCCCCTGTCCTACAAGGCCGGGGACCATCTGCATCGTCAGCTTTCAGGCAGCGACGTGGCGGGCTATCCCATGCTCGCGGCGTCCTTCGTTGACGCGACAAACGTGGAAAACACCAATGATCTCGGACGCCTTCTTTCCGAGCAGGTCGCCTCTCGTTTGAGTCAGCTGGGCTATTCCGTGGCGGAAGTACAGCTTCGCTCCGACGAATTGCGAGTGCTCCCCCAGGGCGGCTTGATTGCCCTTTCCCGTGATCTGACCCAAATCAACACCGACGTGCCGGCCTATTCCGTGCTGGTCGGAACATACTCGATCATTGAACGCCAAATTTACGTCAACGCCAGGGTGCTGCGCACTGCCGACGGCGTGGCGCTGGCCTCTTCGGATTTTTCCCTGCCCTACGTCCGCCCTAAAAAGACACAAGAGGGCGGATCGCCGGTTCAGCCCTCCGTTAAAACCAGCCTCGATTGAAGGGGCGGCACTTCCTTCTTGTCCTTAAGTCCTGTTTGTCATATAGACTGTGCTATATGTCAGATATCACTTACTAGGAGGAAGTATGAAGAAATTTGCGGTGTTGTTTCTTTTGTTGGCTGTGCCGGGTCTGGTTTTCGCCCAGGACAAGGTGCTCAAGATGTCGACTACGACCAGCACGCAGTCCTCCGGTCTGCTCGACGTGCTGCTTCCCGAATTCAAGAAGGATACGGGCATTGAGGTCAAGGTCGTGGCCAAGGGAACCGGAGCGGCCATCCGCGACGGCGTGGACGGCAACGTTGACGTCATTTTCGTGCATGATCCTGCCCGCGAGGAGAAGTTCGTGGCCGACGGGTACGGCACCAAGCGTTACTATGTCATGTACAACGATTTTCTGCTCATCGGGCCCGCAGCCGACCCGGCTGGGGCGAAGAGCGCCAATGCGGCCGAGGCCATGAAAAAAATCGCCATGTCCGAAGCGGTGTTCGTGTCCCGCGGCGACGACAGCGGTACCCACGCCAAGGAGCAGGAGTTGTGGAAGGCCTCGGGACTGCCGCTCAAGGAAGAGGACGCCATCTTCAAGGCCAAGGACAAGGAAGTGACCTTCAAGGCCGTGCATCCCGAAGGCATGAAGATGTTCATGTCCATCGGGCAGGGCATGGGCAAGACCCTGACTTTTGCCGAGGAAAAGCAGGGCTACACCATTACCGATCGCGGCACCTACGTGCAGTATAAGTATGGCCGCCCCGAGGGACTGGATCTGGAACCCATCAGCGAAGGCGACAAGACTCTTTTTAATCCTTACGGCGTGATCCCGGTCAATCCGGAAAAGCATCCCCATGTCCGTTTTGATCTGGCCGACACTTTTGCCAAGTGGCTGGTCTCCGAACGAGGCCAGAAGGTCATCGCCGACTATAAACTCCTTGACAAGCAGCTTTTCTTTCCCGACGCAAAGTAGCTTTTGGCGTTGGACCTGTCGATGCCTGGCCGGGTTCCAGACCCGGACAGACATCATCCCAAGGATTGAAAGGCCCGCTTCAGCAGCGGGCTTTTTTTTCACTGTCCCCATGTCGTGGAGGCCGCATGTTTTTTGAGAGTCTGGGGGCCGCGCTGACCCTTTTGCTGCAACTCGATCCAGAACTGCTGCACATCGTCGGCGTGTCCCTGAACGTGAGTTTGTGGTCCACGCTGGCCGCCTGCATTATTGGCATTCCGGCGGGCTTTGTGATCGGCATAGCGCGTTTTCGCCTCAAGCAGACGGTCATCACCTTTTTCAACACCATGCTGGCCCTGCCCACCGTGGTCATCGGCCTTCTGGTCTATTCCCTGCTTTCGCGGCGCGGCATGTTCGGCTCCCTGGGCTGGCTGTACACCCAAAAAGCCATGATCGTCGGCCAGATCATCCTCATCACGCCCATTGTCGTCGCCTTCACCATCGCCGCCGTGGGCCGCATCGACGACCGTTACCGGCGCACGGCCCTGACCCTGGGCGCATCGACCTGGCAGGCTGCGCTGGTGATCCTGCGCGAGGCCCGCTTCAGCATCATGGCCGCCATTGTGGCCGCTTTTGGTCGGGTTATTTCCGAGATCGGCATTTCCATGATGCTCGGCGGCAATGCCAAGGGCTTCACCCGGACCATGACCACGGCCATGGCCCTGGAATACGACAAGGGCGAATTCGTGCTCGCCCTGGGCTTGGGTATTGTGCTGCTGGCCATCAGCCTGGCCGTGAACGTGCTTTTGGGCTACGTGCAGGGGAGGACAGGGCGATGAGTCTTTTTGAACTCAGTGACGTGCGCATCGTCTATGATGGCCGAACCGTGCTCGATCTGCCGCATCTGGCCATAGAAGAGAATACCGCCTATTCGCTGCAAGGGCCCAACGGGGCCGGAAAATCGACCCTGCTCGGAGTTCTCTCCTTTCTGAGCGCTCCGCACGAGGGCGATGTCCGATTCGAAGGCGAGGCGGTGCGCTGGACAGAGCCCGTGCTGCGAGTGCTGCGCCGTAATGTGGGGCTGGTCGAGCAGCATCCGGTCATGTTCAGCCGCAGCGTGCGCGAGAACGTCGGCTACGGGCTGGCCATTCGCGGCGTGGACAAGGCGCGCCGCAATCAGCTGGTGGACGAGGCTCTCGATCTCGTCGGACTGTCCCACCTGGCCGAGGCGTATGCGCCGCGCCTGTCCGGGGGCGAAACCCAGCGCGTGGCCATTGCCCGGGCCCTCGCCAGTAGGCCCAAGGTGCTGCTTCTGGACGAACCCACGGCCAGCGTCGATACCCAGAACCGGGTCATCATTGAGCAGATCGTGGCCGATCTGCGCGACCGGGGAGAGACGACCATCGTGCTTTGCACCCACAATCGTTCCCAGGCTGCGGCGCTTTGCCCCCAGGTCATCTACCTTGAAGACGGCCGCCTGGCCCAGCGCCCGGCAAGCAACTCCTATGCGGGACAGTTCATGGCCGAGCAGGGGCGGACCTGGTGCAGGATCGCACCCCTGTTCCGCGTGCCTGTTCCGTCCTGCGGGCCGGGCCGGGGGCGGGTGGTCATCGAGCCTGGCGCGATCCGTCTGGTCGCGGTGCGGGAGACCGGCTTGAACCGGGGGGCGTTGACCCGTATTCGTCTCGAAGGCGAGATAGTCAGTCTGAGCGTGGATTTGGGGCGGCCTCTGCATGTGCAGATGAGGCTTGCCGAGTTCAAGGATGCAGGATTGGACATTGGGGCGTTGGTTGAGGCGCAGATTCCGGACGAGGCGGTGCAGTGTTTTATGGGGTCTTGATGACGGGCAGGACGAAGAGGGCTGCGCCGTGGCAACGGCGGGTCGGCGGTTCGCGCCGGAGGTGAGGCTTCGAAACTCCCTCGCCGGCCTCGTAGAGTTTACCCATTGCCCCATGGAACACCGGCCTGCGCTTTGGGCGACGGCAATGGGTAAACAAACGAGCCCTGGCCCGGTCAGACAGTCGAAGCCCCACCTCCGGCGCGAACCGCCGACCCTTGAGGCGGCTGGCGGAAGTGCAGAGAAAGAAGATCGCGGATGAGCATGGACACAAGAGAGGACCAGATGCCTGAGGTGGAAGGCCAGAATTCGTGGCCGGAGTTGGGTGCAGGCGGGGCGTGGCGGGAACTGTGTCGCCGCTTAAACGCACTGCGCCTTGAGCCGCAGAACTGGTGGGCGCGGATCGCGGCCGATCCCGAGGCGGTTTTCTGCGTGGAAGAGTCGGCGCTGAAGGTGCGTCTGCGCGGCAATGATTTTCTGGAAGTGACTCTTCGCGGAACGGGGCTGCAGTGCCGCATTGCGCCGGAGCATCTGCTTCTTTCGCATCCCGGAGCCAGGATTGTGCTCGGCGACGAGGAAGTTGCCGCCGAACCGAAACGGATTCAAAACTTGGCGGAGCTTGAGGCGCATTACGAGCATGTCCGGCGCCGGGTCTGCGCACGCGAGGACCGGCGCCTGGCCATCGCCGACCGCCTTTTCCTGCGCCACTCCTGCGTTTTAACCTTGGACGCGGACCTGCCGACGGGCCGAGCCGATCTGGTCGCCCTGTCTCCCCAAGGCGTAGCCGTTTTTTTCCTGCTCCGCCGCTATCAGGACCCGGATTTGCGCCTCAAGGGGCGCGGCGGGGTGGTCTGGCGCATGCGGGAACTGGATAAATGTCTCGCGGACAGCGAGAACATGGCCCTGTGGGCCCGAAATCTTCTTGAACGCTCCCGCCATCTGGACATACCCCACGCACGAAGATTCCGTTTCGACAAAACGCCTCTCATCCACCCTCGCGCGCGCCTGTTGGTCGTGGACTTCGACCATGCCCAGCGTCTTCACGGTCTGCCTCTCTTGCGGGCGGATCTTGAGGCCGGACTTGACCATGACGCCGCCCAGGGGGATATTCACTGCATTGGCGACGCCGGGAATGTTTCGCACGGCACCTTTTTTTCCGGAATCTGATTGGCCCACTGTTTTGCGGAGGAGATATGTCCGATCTGCATTTGTGGCACCGCACCGAACTCGGGAAGCTTAGGCAGGACATGGAAGAGCTTTTCGATTCCTTTGTGCGGGATTTCTGCAACCCCATGGATTTGCGGCTTTTGCGCTACGAGCCTGATGTACGAGTGGTCAACGAGAAGGACGCCATTCTCGTCTCGGCCCATGTGCCGGGTCTTAATCCCCGCTCCATCCGGGTTTCGGTCACTGGCAGGCGTTTGTCCATCTCTGCCGAGAAGGTGGAGGAGGTGCGCGGCGGACAGGCCTTGAGCATTTCCCACCAGGGATTTTCGAGCACGGTGCGCCTGCCCTCGGCCGTGCATGCGGATCAGGTCCGCGCCAGCTACGCGGGCGGCGTGTTGCGCATTGTTTTGCCCAAGTGCAAGGGCTGTACATCCGTGCAGGTGAGCACGGAAGAAACACGGCGAGGTAGCAATGAGTGAAGCGTTACGGCTAGAGCCCGAGCAGTTGCGGTGGACCCTGGACACGTCCACCCTGCCTTTTGCCACCACGGACGAACTCGAACCCCTGGACGAAATTCTGGGCCAGGACCGGGGTGTGGACGCGCTTAAGTTCGGCATCGGCATCCGTCGTCCGGGCTACAATGTGCTTGTCACCGGCGCGCCTCGCAGCGGGCGTATGGACGCGGTCAGAAAGGTGCTTGAGAGGGCCGTGCAGGGCGGGGGTATTCCCGGCGATCTGTGCTATCTGAACAATTTCAAGGATTCCGAAGCGCCCATGTTGATTCGTCTGGGTCCTGGCCTTGGCGTGCGGCTGAAAAAGAGCATGCAGAGTCTGGTGGAGGAGCTGAGGAAAGAAGTGCCCAAGCTCTTCGAGAGCCCGGACTACCTGGCGCGCAAGAACGAAATCAACGAAGCCTACGAGAAAAGGACCGCCAGTTTTTTCATGAATCTGGAAAAGCAGGTCAAGGAGGCGGGCTTCGCCCTGGTCACTTTCCAGGGCAGGCAGGGGCAGCCCCCGGAAGTCATGCCGATTGTCGATGGCGAGCCCACCCCGGTTCTGAAGCTTGAACAGATGGTCGAAAAAGGGCGTTTTCCCCGCGACGAGTTCGACCGCATCAAGGTCAAGCACGGCGAGATCAAGACCGAGATCGATTCCATTTTTCTGCAGATCCGCGCCCTGCAAAAAGAGATTCAGGAAAAGAACCGAGAGGCTGACAAGCTCATGTTCTCGAATCTGGCGGGCGAGCTCATCGCGCCGCTCAAGAAGGATTACAACTGCGCCGAGCTGGACGGCTATTTTCAGCACATGGTTGATGACATGGTCGACAACATCGCCATCTTTTTCAACCAGGAGCAACCTCCGCATGTGCCGCTGGGCGATCCTTTCGAGCAGTATACGGTCAACGTGCTGGTGGACAACAGCGAGCAGCAGGGCCCGCCAATCATCGTCGAGGAATATCCCACCTACCGCAACCTGTTCGGCAGCATTGAGCGCATCGTGGACCGCAGCGGGGTTTGGCGCACGGATTTTTCCCGCATCAAGGCCGGGTCTTTCGTGCGTGCCAATGGCGGTTACCTGGTGCTGAACCTGCTGGATGCCATCACGGAGCCCGGCGTGTGGCAGTCTTTGAAGCGCGCCCTCAAAAGCCGCAAGATGGAGATCCAGACTTACGATCCCTTCTACCTTTTCACCACCTCGTCCATGAAGCCCGAGCCCATTGAGATGGACATCAAGGTCATCGTCCTGGCCGACACCTATCTCTACCACATGCTGCAGCATTATGACGACGACGTGCCAAAGATATTCAAGGTCCGCGCGGATTTCGACTCCACCATGGACAAGACCGAGGAGTCGGTGATCAGGTTCGCCCGCTTCATTCGCGCCCAGTGCGCCGAACATGGCCTGCGACCCTTTGACCGCTCCGCCGTGGCCGCTTTGGTGGAGGAGGCCGTACGCATGGGCGGACGGCAGGAAAAGATGGCGGCGACGTTTCCAAAGCTTGTCGACCTGTTCATGGAGGCCGATTATTTCGCGGGGCTCGACGGGCGGGACTGCGTGCAGAGCGGAGACATAACCCGCGCCATCGAGGCCCGGACGCACCGCTCCAGCCTCATCGAGGAGAAGATCCAGGACATGATTGACCGCGGCTCCATCATGATCGATACCGACGGGGCCAAGGTCGGGCAGATCAACGGCCTGGCCGTGTACAGCATGGGTGACATGATGTTCGGCAAGCCCAGCCGCATCACCGCCGCCACGTCCATGGGCAAGGCCGGGATCATCAATATCGAGCGCGAGGCCGAACTTTCGGGCAGCACCCACAACAAGGGCGTGCTCATCCTCGGAGGCTATCTGCGCAAGATGTTCGCCCAGGACAAGCCCTTGGCCGTGAGCGCGTCCATCGCTTTCGAGCAGAGCTATTCCGGGGTGGACGGGGACAGCGCCTCCTCCACGGAAATGTACGCCCTCTTGTCCAGTCTGGCGGGCGTGTCCATCAAGCAGGGCATCGCCGTGACCGGTTCCGTCAATCAGAACGGCGAAGTGCAGGCCATTGGCGGGGTCAACCACAAAATCGAGGGCTTTTTCGCCTGCTGCAAGGCCAAGGGACTGACCGGAGAGCAGGGGGTCATCATCCCCAGGACCAATGCGTCGGATCTCATGCTCAAGAAAGAAGTGGTCGAGGCCGTGCGCCAGCGGCGTTTTCATGTCTGGTCCGTGACCAGCATCGAGGAAGGCATTGAACTGTTGACCGGAAAAAAGGCCGGGACGCGACGGGGGGACGGGACCTATCCCAAGGGCAGCATTTATGCCCTGGCAGATCAGCGGCTCAAGGATCTGGCCCGGGGACTGGCCGATTTTGGCAAGGATGACGACAAACAGGAAAAGGCCTGATCAGGGCCGAGCATGGAGGAGAAAGTCTTGGAAAATGAAATGTACGATCTGGTCATTGTGGGCGGCGGTCCGGCCGGGCTTTCCGCCGGAATATACGCCATGCGCGCGGCCATGCACACGGTTCTGATCGAAAAGGGCATGCCTGGCGGACAGATCGCCCTGACCAAGGATGTGGAAAACTATCCGGGCATCGAGGAAGTGGGCGGCTTTGAACTGTGCGAAAAGTTTTTGAACCACGCCAAACGCTACAATTTGGAAATTCGGGAAAACGAGGTCTCCAGCGTCGAGCCGGGCGTGGATTTCCACGAGGTGGTCCTGAATGACGGTACCCGCCTGCACTCGCATTCGGTCATTCTCGCGCCGGGCGGATCGGCTCGCAAGCTGGGCGTTCCGGGTGAAATGGAGCAGTACGGCAAAGGCGTGTCTTACTGCGCCACCTGTGATGGGTTCTTTTTTCGCGGCAAGACTGTCGTGGTTGTCGGCGGGGGCGATACGGCCCTGGAAGACGCCCTGTACCTCTCCAAGATCTGCGCCAAGGTCTACCTGGTGCATCGCCGCGACGAATTTCGCGGCAGCCGCATCCTGCAGCAGCGGGTTTTTGCTGAGCCTCGCATCACGCTGGTGCTCAGCTCCGTGCTGGAAAACATCGCTGCCGACGACCAGGGCGTCACCGGAGTCACGGTCAAGCATGTACAGACCGGTGAGACCCAGGAAATCGCCACCGACGGCGTATTCATCTTTGTCGGATTCATGCCCAACAACGGCCTTGTCCCGGCTGGTGTGAAGATGAACGCTGCCGGGTACGTGGTCACGGACGAGAAGTGTGAAACCAGCCTGCCCGGCATTTTCGCCGTGGGCGATGTGCGCCAGAAATACGCCAACCAGATCGTCCTGGCAGCGGCCGATGGCTGCGTCGCGGCCCTGGCCGCCGCGCATTACGTCGAGATGCGAAAGGCCCAAGCCGGGCGCAAATAGACCAGCTTAACAGCCCGCCCCAAAATGGCAATCTGCTGCGTCAGCGAAAAAATCCAGACCGCGTATCTGCTGAAATACACGGCGCGGCCTGGATTTTTTCGCTTCCTTGCATCTCACCATTTTTGAACAGGCTGCGAATTTTGAATTTTTCAGTCAGTTAAGATCAGCCCCTCGCGGCGCGGACCTTCGGGTTTCGCGCCGTTTTTTTTTACCACCGCCAAAGCCAGCGCGCGGGTTTTCAAGGCGGTCGAAGGGCAACAAAAAACCCTGGGAGTCCAGGGTTTTTTGTTGCCTTTTCGGCGTGGAAATTTATGGCTCCCCGGGACAGATTTGAACTGCCGACACGGTGGTTAACAGCCACCTGCTCTGCCAGCTGAGCTACCGGGGAACATGAGCCAGAAGGCGCTTGTAGGGAAAGGGCGGGTGGCTGTCAACCATGAAGCGCTCCGCCCCTTCGACCGCCGTTAGAAGCCGCGGCGAGGGAACAGCTCCAGGCGTTCCTGGGGGTACAATTTTCCGTACGCGAGCAGGGCGAGGGACGATTTGCCGGGAGCAAGCTCCATGATGCGCACCAGCGTCTTGTCCACGGGCAGGCGGTCGAGCACTCGGACTGTGTAGTCTTGAGCCGGGCTGATCCCGGCCGTGCGGATTGTCTCGAAGTAGCGCCTGTACTCCGGGTCCGTCGTGGTTGCGCTCAGGCCGTAGACGGTCTCGCGATAGGGATAGCCTTCGATAAGCGTCTTGTTTCCGCCCAGGTAGCGGAAAATCTCGGTCTGGCTGGTCTTGGTCACCAGGGACAGGATCAGGAATTTGGGCTCTTCCCCGTGCACGAAGATGATCGATCTGATTTCGTCCAGCGCAATGAGGGAGGAGTCCAGGATTTCGCCACGCACGCCGATTTTTTCTTCACCCAGATAACGCCATTGGGGTTGCAACGGGATGGGCTCGTTTTGCCACAGGAAGATTGTGTCGCTTCCGGGCTGGTAGCGCTCGCCGAGCGGAGTGTACGAGCAGGCAAAAAGCAGGATCAGCGCGAGCGACATTGCCGGGTAAAGGAAAAATCTGCGAATTATGAGAATGTTCATGTTTCCTCCGGGAACAAGTTGGCGAAAACGGTTTATTTCAAAAGTAGACTCCAAGCCCCGGTGTGATCCACTCGCAGGATTCCTCCAGGCTGGGCTGATAGTGGTTTGCCGTTTCCGGATTCGGGGCAGGAGTCGAAGCAAAGGTGCCAGCTGCTTGCCGGACGGGATGACGCTCCACATAAACCGTGAAATCCGCCGAGACCGATATCGCTCGATGCAAAAACTCCGGATTGGCCTGGGCACGCACAAAGGCCGCCGCGTAGGTCTGGCCGTCTGCGGGGCTCGTTTCGAGCTGATCTTTTTTGCCCGAAGTCGGCGGTTTTGAGTCTGTCCGCGTTACGAGGTGAGCCGTCGCAGGTGTGCGAATGTAGCCGCTGTCGGTGAGAAGCTCTCCATTTTCAAGCAGTCGCACGCCAAATCGTTTTCGGCTTGCCGCGGCCTGAAATCGGTATTTGTAGACAAAGGAGCAATAATTGACGGCCAGCTCCAGTTTGCGCTCAGCCGCGCGGGCCACGAGCCTTAGGGCGCAAAGCTCCGATTCCAGCACCGTGACTTTGGGGCCATGAATGTACGTATAGTCGTGTTCAAGCAAGTGTCTGGCATTGTGCGGGGTGAGGCGCAACTGGTGCAGATTCAGATGTGAAACGCCCGCTGCCGTCAATTCGGGCAGCATTGCCTCCAGGCGTTCGGCTTCTTCCGGCACTGCTGGAATTTCCACCGTGACCGTGGCCACGATGTCTGCCGCCTGACGTGCGAATTTCAGGTCGTAGTCCGTGGCTCCGATGTCGAAACGGATTTCGTTCAACCCTGCGGCGGCAAGCTTTTGCAGTTTGTCCTGCGTGACCAGGATGCCGTTGGTGTACAGCCAGATGTGCAGCGCCGGGTCACAGGTCCGGCGCAGGGCCTGCACAAAGGCGAGGCTTTTGTCGAAGTCCAGAAAGGGCTCGCCGCCGCTGACGCTCGCTCCGCCGAACCCGAAAAAACGGACATAGTCGGCGTAGTCCTTGGCACGGTGAAACGGCACGCTCCCTGACATGGGAGGGTCATCCATGTTTTGCGGCGTAGGACAGTAGAAACAGCGGCCATTGCAGCGTCCGCTGATAAAAAGACAGGACCAGGCCAGATCCGTGCATTGCAGGCATCCCGGCGACAGGGGACCGTGATGGATCTTGGTGCCAAGGCACGACACGCTGATGCCTGGAGTTTGTAGGAAAAAGTCCCTCTCCTGGCTTGCGAGTTTGGCGCGGTCTTTTGTGATCCAATTGATATAATTGAAAATTGGTCCGTATTCGCGGGCGTTCATCTCGATGAAGCGGGCTTTGGTCTGTTCGTCGTGCATGGAATTCATGTCTCCTGTTAAGACGATGAGACCCGGGATGAGTCAGTCGACTCGCAGAATGGTGGCATAACTGCCGAAAACGGCCCAGACCGCGTCCTTTTCCCTGAGGCGCAGGCGGCGCAGGCTGTCTGTCGTGGAAATGACGCACAGGTCGGTTTCCGGGCCTATGCGCAGTACGTATTCGGTATTGACCCGTCCGCGTTTGATGCTGGTGATGATGCCGGGAAGGCGGTTTTCGGCGGAGCAGAGCGGTTCGTTTTCGGATTTGTGCAGGCTCACCCAGGGGGCTTTGACCTCCACCGTGGCCAGGCGTCCGGTCTTGAGTCCCAGGCGGCGCATGCTGTCCAGGGTGATGACCGACGAGATGACGTGGCCGTCCAGGGTGGTGAGCAGCACCTCGGCCTGGATGTCGGCGGGGTGGATGGCCGTGATTTTGCCGAAAAAAGAGTTTCGGGCGCTGGTCTTGCGGTGGCTCTCCCGCTGCAGAAAGGACGAGGTGATGACGCGGATGTCCTCTTCCGAAAAGGATACGTAGGCCGAGGTAAGGTTGGGTGTGGAATGCCCCAAGTACATCTGCACCGCCGGCAGCGGCATGTTGGACTGCATGAGTTCCACCCCGCGCGACTTGCGGATCATTTCCGGGCTGCCCAGATTTTTCGGGAATCCGCAGGCCTGGGCGCGTTCATAGAATTTGCGGCGCACAAAGGCGGGGTCGACATTGAGTGAGAGGCCCGACGCCTGGCGAAACCCATCGTCGGCCAGGATGTCCCGAATTTCCATGGCCAGGGCGTCGGACAGGGGCACTGTCCGGGTTTGCTCAGGAGCCTTGGCTCCAAAGGTGACGCTCAGGCGGTCATGGTCGATATCGCACATGGGGGCCAGGTCCAGCACCTCGTGCAGCTTGGCTCCGGTGTGGCGGATGAAAAGGAATATGAGCAGGATGCGTTTGCGGGACAGGATCACGTCGGCTCGGCCCGAGCCTTGGGCCCAGGTCCGAAATTCGCGTTCCAGCTGTTCGAGTTGCAGAGAATCCAGACAGGACGAGGGTTCTGCCACGATGCGGCCATGGTCGGTCTGTTTGGATGGCTGATTGCGAGAGGGTGTGACGCGCGGAACTTTCATGGTTTCCATCATGGACCGATGGGAGGCCTCTAGGCAAGCGTCGATTTTGGAGAAAAAGGGGGCGGCTGGTTGGAGAGAAAGGGGCTGGGTGGTCCGGCCAGGTTGCCTCGAAACTTCCTCGCGGGCCTCGTAGGGCTGAATCGTTGCGTGCAGTGCGTGCGGATGGGGCCGTGCGCGATTGACAACGATTCCGCCAACGATGCCTGGCTCGGTCAAACAGTCGAGGCCACCTGCCCGGACCACCCAGCCCCTTTGCGGCAGTGCGGGGAGTTTTTTTGTAGTTTTTTTGGTTTGGTCGGAGCGGCGGGTCTGGGTGATCCGTTCAGGCCGCCTCGAAACTTCCTCGCGGGCCTCGTACGGCGGAATCGTTGCGTGCAGTGCGTGTGGGTGGGGCCGTGCGATGGGCAACGATTCCGCCAACGATGCCTGGCTCGGTCAGACAGTCGAGGCCACCTGCCCGGACCACCCAGCCCCTTGGCGATATTGGGAGGTGTAAATTTTCGCTGTTTTTTTTGGTCTGGTTGGAGAGGGAAGGGTGAGGCGCGGCATAAAAAAAGGCCCTTCGCGTGAAGGGCCTCAAAAAGTCTGGCTCCCCGGGACAGATTTGAACTGCCGACACGGTGGTTAACAGCCACCTGCTCTGCCAGCTGAGCTACCGGGGAATGCTCGTGAGGAGCCTCTTTAGGCAAAGAGGCCAGCTCTGTCAACCGCTTTGCGCAGCCGCGCGAATTTTTGTCTGCGCCGCTTCTTCCTCTTTGCCCTGCTGCTGGAGCGCGGTGATCAGGATTTCCCAAAAGGCGGGAGCGTCGGGCTTGAGATGCACGCTTTGCCGGGCCAGGGATTCGGCGATTTCGGGGTCATCGCCGCGTTCCAGGTATATTTTGGCCAGGAGGTGGAAAGAATGCGCGTCCTGGGGATTGGCGGTGATGGCCTGGTGCAGGTATTCGCGGGCCGTGTCGCGGTCGTCGCGGCGAAAGGCCAGCCGGGCCAGGTAGCGGTAGGCCGGGTTGAGCGCCCCCTTTTCTTCGGACATGGCCCGGACCTGTTCGTAGAGGCTCCAGGCCCGCTCGAAATCCCCTTCTTCCTCAGCCATGAGTCCGAGACGGATGAGGGCGTAGATGTGTTTTGGGTCGATGGCCAGGACCTGCTCGAAGGCTTGGCGAGCAGCGGCGGGGTCTGTGTCTTTGAGGCAGGCGCAGCCGAAATTGTAGAGTGGCATGACATGGTCTGGGTGGCGGGCGGTGAGCTCCTGGAAAATGGTTCTGGCCGTGGCGTATTTGTTCAGACGGGCATAGCAGACCCCCAGGGAGTTACGGGCCAGCAGGTTGGCGTCGTCCACGGTCAGGGCTTTTTTGTATTCGGCGATGGCGTCAAAGATCTCGCCCTGGGCGAAGAGGCGATCCGCGCTGATATTGAGGGAGACGGAGTCGAAGCAGGCAATTTTCTCGTCATGCAGGAATTCGGCGTGGTCCAGGGCCTTGCGTGCGTTTTCCAGGGTGTCGGAGCGAGTGTAGTCCAGGAAGGGGTAGGACGCTATGCCTACGGATTTTTCCAGTCCCGCGAAGCGGTCGTCCTCGAGCAGTTCGCGCACGATGCGCCTGCAGTCTTCCTGGCTCATCTCGGGCACGTGGTAGATGATGCAGTTCACGCTGAAACGGCCGCCCAGCGCCTCGGGTCCGAACAGGACTTCGACCCGTCCGGCCAGGGTCTGGAAGAATTGCTCCTCCTTCATCTTGTCCATGGGGGTGCGGTCGGCGTGAGGGGATTCCAGGCGCATGAGCGCCATGCAAAAGCTCTTGGCCTGCCCCCTGGCCGTTTGCCAGGCCTGCAGAAAGTCGCGGTAGGGGTAGAGCCCCGTGAGTGGGTCTTTTTGCGGGGCGCGGTCGCCGGGGTGGGCTTCGCGCTGCTCCATGCGTCCGGAATGATCGTCGAGCAGGGTCAGCCTGTCCCCTTTCTCCACGGTCCAGTTCGGATCGCTTTGCACCAGCACTTCGGCAACGGACATGTCCTCCTGCACTTCGACCAGCGAGACCTCGGCCTTGTACATGGGCGGGTAGTGTCCGAAAATCACGTCACCCTGCGTCCCGACAACGGTTTCGCTGCCGTTGAACTTGCGCGACCAGATCAGAAAACGCTGTCCTTCATGGGCGTCCATGCTGCGCCCGAGATTGATGAGCAGGCGGTTCATGGGCATGACTTCAAGGACCACTCCGCCCTGGGTGAGTATCTGCCTGAAGGAGTATATCTGGGACCGCCCGCCAGCCTTGGCCGTGTTCAGTGCCCTTTCCGCTTTTTCCATGACCAGCCAGGCCTGTTCCTCCGGGGGCTTCTGGAACTGGGCACCCTGCAGATCCTGCGGGTAGTTGACGTGGCCGATGCTGGCCGAAATGCCGACATCCTCGCGCAGGGGGGTGAAGCGGGCCGTGACCTTGCCCAGTTCAGCGCCCAGGCTCTCGGCCAGTTCGCTCATCTTGGCGCGGGAAGCCTGGGGCCAGAGCACGCCAAAAGAATCTCCGTCCAGGCGGCAGACCAGCGTCTGCTTGGGGCAGGCCGCGCGCAGGCGCTCCGCCGCAAGGGTCAGGACATGGTCCCCGAAATTGTGTCCGTAGTTCTCGTTGATCTGGCGGAAGCGGTCCAGATCCAGAACGACGAGGCCAAAGCAGGCGCTGTGCCCTTGCAGGGATTCGTCGGCCATGGCGCCGGGACCGGGCATGATGGAACCGACAATTCCGGAAATTTCCCGGACCAGGGCCTGGTGCAGGCAGTGGCGGTTGAACAGCCCTGTCAGGGGATCGGTGATGGCGGATTTGCGGATTTTGATCTGCTCCAGACACAGGGAGGCCATGTGCGGCAGAAACGGGAGGGCGCGCGTCGTCTCCTCCGCGTTCACTCCCCTGGCTTCGAACACGGCAAGCAGCCGGTCCGAATGCGTCAGCGGCAGCGCCAGCCGATCGTTCTCAAGGGTTGCGCGGCCAAAGGGGTGCTCCTGGTCGGCTTCCATCTCTTCCGGGGTTCTGGCCGGAAACATGAGGCTGTAGGAGGTGAAGGGAACGATGGCTTTAAGCGCGGTTTTGAGCAGAGGCTCGTAGTCGATGATGTCCTGTCTTCGCAGAGTGCCGGTCTCGATGGAAGTGGCCGTGTTCATAATTGACCCCGAGTTGTTTTTGAAGCCTTTGCCTCATGCGGCAGGCCTTGTCCAGAAAGGAGAATTGTGTTTTGGGTCGAAGCTGGCTACATCCGGATGATACATGTCTGTCAGGGAGAAACCAATGCTCGAAGTCACCGTCATGCCGCTGGGGCCGCTGGATACGAATTGTTACCTTGTGCACTCGAAAAGTGAGGCCGTGGTCATTGATCCGGGAGGAGAGGCCGAAGAGATTCTGTCCTTTCTCGCCACCAATAAAAAGGGCCTGACCGCGATCTTGAACACCCATCTTCATTTCGACCACATCCAGGGCAATGCGGATCTGGTGGCGGCCACGGGTCTGCCGGTCATGGCCAGCGCCGAGGACGGTTTTCTTCTTGATACCGAGCTTGGCGGCGGCGGAATGATGGGCTTTCCCCGCACTCCGGCCTTTTCGTTTACCCCGCTTGGGGAAAGCGAACTGCCCCTGCTTGGCGTCACCTGCCAAGTGCTGGCCACTCCAGGCCACAGCCCGGGCAGCCTGTCTTTTTATTTTGAGGAACTGGGAGCGGTTTTTGTCGGCGATCTGCTTTTCTATCGCTCCGTGGGGCGCACCGATTTTCCCGGAAGTTCCGAGCGGGAACTGCTGCGTTCCGTGCGCAGCAAGATATTCACCCTGCCCGAAGAGACAGTGGTCTATCCCGGTCACGGACCGGAAACCACGGTGGGCCAGGAAAAGCTCAACAATCCTTTTTTCACCGAATTCATACGTTAGCTGACTGTTGAAAAATTCAAAATTCGCAGGGCGTTCAAAAATGGTGAGACGCAAGGAAGCGGAAAAAGCCAGGACGCGCAGTCATGCGCTGATGCGCGGTCTGGCTTTTTCCGCTGACGCAGCAGATCGCCATTTTGGGGCGGCCTGCTAGGAGCCATCATGATTCCCGAAGGTGAACACGATTTTAGGGACAGGTGCTGACACGTGGGCGTCGATGCCAGTTGGCAGCTTCGATTCAGCCGAACGGACAGGCAGGTTTTTTGGGTCAAGCCGAGCGTGGTGCCCCAACTTGAGAACGCGCTGTATATCGAGACCGACTGGAGCCTCACGTTGAGCGAGGTCGGGGAATTCGTGCGGGCGGAATTCGTGCGCAAGCCGCGATCATGAA
>Ga0265295_1003210_pt1 | contig 24339 bp, 25 predicted proteins | sample Munlansysbiofilm_FD_192503 | JGI IMG/M metagenome (GOLD analysis project Ga0265295, IMG submission 192503) | Leachate microbial communities from a municipal landfill in Southern Ontario, Canada - Methane capture system biofilm | ecosystem: Engineered > Solid waste > Landfill > Unclassified ... | reverse complement strand
CCTTATCGGTTCCAAGCCAATGGCAGGTCATTACGATCAATTTAGCCTGTTCAGGAAGATGCTGGAGACCTTTCCCTGGTTTACCATCATGGAGCTATTGCCTTTACCAAGGATAAAAGAGCTTTTAACTGATCAAGTAACCACCAAGCTGCGCTCCAAACAGCTCCAGAAAAGATATGAATACATCCGCGATAGACTATCAGCAATTATATAAGCTTCATAGCAGATGACTTCATCTTTGCCCGGGATAACTCCTTAGGTCTGCATAAACCCAAGCTTGAAAATGCCAAGGTATAACAAAATTAGACTCTAATCATCAAAACAACAACGCCAGCATGAGGTGCTCACCATTAATTATACATTCTACATCATAAATTCTAAGTTTTCCAAGCTCTGAGGTATTCATGCCCAATTCTACATTCTACATTCTACATTCTAAATTTAATAGAATTTTCTCTATCGCAATCATTATCATTTTGTTAATGCTAATTTCTAGCTGCGACAAATCCACTTCCCCAAAGACCGGATCCATATCCGGAACAGTTGTATTGCTTAACGACAGCAGTAATCCTGATAATAATCCGATTGATTTTTCGGGTGTTACTGTTACGTTATATTCTACCACAGTTGTTGATACGGCATTATTCAGGATCAATGTGGAGTATCCGCAGATTGGTGTTCAGGTGGGACAGCAAACTGAGTTTGATCACACAATGCAAAGTCATATATCGAGCACAACTACGGATTCTGAAGGTAACTACGATTTACAGTCAGTTGCAGAGGGGTCTTATAATTTAGTGTTTAGCAAGGCTGGCTATGGGTGGAGATACGAATATAACGTTGAGATTAATAAGGTGATCAACGACACTCTGTTTACAGAAACAACACTCGATTTAGTCTATTATGAGCAGTTGTTGTTAAAACGGAATCGCCATTATCTAATTCCGAGATCTTTAACAGTTGGCACACTGGAAGTGGAGGGAAACTGTTGGGTGAGGTATAAAAATGAAGCTGTATTGATGGTAGTTTCAAACATAATAACAAAAAAAGATGAATATTCTTACTTCATTTCAGAGTCGATGCTGTCACAGGGATGCCTTTTGTTAAATACAATTGGTAACGTTGAAATGGAATATCTCGTTTTTAGGAGAATGACAGAAGCTATAAAAATTGTTAACTCAACAGCTACTATCAGTCATATGCGTTTTCACGATTGTGGAATTAGTGTAAATTCTGGAAATTCTGAGTTCTCCTTAAAGAACATAACGGCCGATAAATCTGATAATACTAGTAACATACTGGAGACTGACAGTTCAATTTATATATTAGACTCTTCGGTGCTGATAGGATCTTATATTGCGGTAGACTCAAGAAACACTTCTGAAGGAATCATAAAACATAGTTTTATTAGATCTCAGCAATGTGCTTATCTTGATGCATACACAGTAACAAAAATCCAAAATTGCCAGTTGGAAGCTGCTGAATACGCAATAAAAAGCATGCAATCTTATTTGGTGCAAATATTGGATAGCAATATTGTCGGATATCGTGGAATATTTATTAGGCTTCCCAAGATTACCTCTTCAAATTGCATCAATGGAAATAATATATATACTGCAAGTTATGCTTTGGAGAACTCACCTAATATTCATATTCAATATCAAGATTATTATTTTAATGCTAAGAACAATTATTTCAACACAACAGACGTAGCAGATATAGAAGCTAAGGTTTTTGATTTGTATGATCAACCTACTTGGTATCTGTTTAATTTCGACTATACACCGTTCAGGACTTCAGCAAATCCTGCTGCAGGAATATGAATTAAAATAAAGGATGATATAATGAAAGCAGTAATACTGTCTGGTGGGCTGGGCACCAGGCTAAAGCCATTTACAGAAGTAATTCCCAAGCCTTTGTTACCGATAGGTGAAAAGGCAATTCTTGAGATACAAATAGAGCGGCTGCGTGATAACGGCTTCACCGAGATTTTTCTTGCGACAAATTATAAATCATCTTATATTGAGAAATTTTTTGGGGATGGCTCCAGGTACGGCGTAAAACTCACAGTAAGCAAAGAGGAATCTCCATTGGGCACAGCTGGACCCATTACTTTGCTTAAGGAGCAGCTAAGCGGACCTTTTTTAGTTATGAACGGAGATATCTTAACCCTTTTAAACTTTAAAAGAATGTATGACTTTGCCTCAAGGATGAAAGCCCCTCTGACTGTAGGCATAAAGAAGGAAATACTACCCTTCGCTTTTGGAAATATATTCTTTGATGGAGACTATGTAACCGATGTTCAAGAAAAGCCTAATTTTGAGCTATATATAATAGCTGGAATATACATGATGACGTCGGAGATATTTGACTATATACCGTATAATCAGAAGTATGACATGGATAAGCTAATCAAACAACTTATTTCCAGCCATATTCCCATTCCCAAGTATGATATAAAAGAATATTGGCTGGATATTGGCAGGGTGGGAGACTATGAGAAGGCTCAGGAAGTTTATAAGGAACGGTTCCAATGATCTTTGTCCACCAATTTACACCAATTAACACGAATTGGGGATTAGGTTTAGAGAGTAGAGAGAGTTTAGAGGGTTTAGAAAGTTGTTGGATAAATAGATTAGTGGAGGATACATGAAAGTTTTAGTGACAGGAGCTGATGGGTTTATAGGATCTCATCTAAGTGAGGCACTGCTATCAGAAGGCTATCAAGTAAGGGCATTAGCACAGTATAATTCCTTCAATTATTGGGGGTGGTTAGAGGATATTGAATCACGGCCGGAGATGGAAGTAATAAGCGGTGACGTGCGAGATCCTAATTATTGCAGAGAAATCTGCAAAGATGTGGATATCGTATTTCATTTAGCGGCACTTATCGCCATACCATATTCCTATGTTGCACCAGATAGCTATATAGACACTAACGTGAGGGGGACTCTTAATATTTGCCAGGCGGCTCGGGATTGCGGGGTAAAAAGAATCTTGGTGACTTCTACCAGCGAGGTATATGGTACAGCCAAGTACGTTCCCATCGATGAAAAGCATCCCTTGCAGCCGCAGTCTCCTTATAGTGCCAGTAAGATTGGCGCAGACGCTATAGCCATGAGTTTTTATAATGCTTTTAAACTTCCTGTTACGATTGTGCGCCCCTTTAATACCTACGGTCCCCGCCAATCTGCCAGGGCAGTGATTCCAACCATAATCTCTCAAATTGCCAGCGGCATGAAAGAGATCAAACTGGGCGATCTGAGTCCTACCAGGGATTTTAACTACGTAGCAGATACTTGCAGAGGATACCTGGAGCTTGCCAACTGCGACGAAGCTATCGGTGAGACTGTCAATATTGGCTCTAACTATGAAATATCCATCAAGGACACTTTGGAGCTGATCAAAGATATCATGAACAGCGATGTCTGTTTTATCACAGATGAACAACGAATCAGGCCAGGAAGCTCAGAAGTTTTTAGACTCTGGTGCGATAATACTAAGATAAGATCATTGACAGGCTTCGAGCCAAAGTATTCGATCAGAGAAGGTCTGGAAAAGACCGTGGAGTGGTTTACTAAACCTGAGAATCTGGCGAAGTATAAACCAGGCTTGTATAATGTGTAAATGGGGAGTTTAGAGGGTTGAGAAGGTTTAGAGAGTTTGGAAGGTTCGGGAGGCAGTCGTGATCAGGGAGTACGGATTTGAAAAGCTTAGCGTGTGGCAAAATGCGAGAAAGTTGGTTCAGAAAATCTATTGCCTGACGAAGGCTTTGCCTACTGAAGAAAAGTTTGGGCTTATCAGTCAAATTCAGCGTGCAGCAGTGTCAGTTAGTTCAAACATAGCAGAAGGCTCTTCACGAAAGAGCAGCAAGGATCAAGCTCATTTTTATCAAACTGCCTATGCAAGCCTGATGGAAGTACTCTGTCAGCTCATTTTATGCCAGGATCTGAGATACATTGCCGAATGCAGTTACAAAGATGCCAGAGAGTCTATAGATATGATCGCGTATCAGCTTACCAAGCTAAGAAACGCAGCCATAAACCAACCCACTCAACCTTCTAAACCCTCTCAACCTACTAAACCTTAACCCAAACAATTGGTGGACCGAATATGAACTACAGCCCCGTCATCGACTTCATCCGCAGTCTATATCCCAACCGCGATTTCATCCCTCTACACGAGCCCCATTTTGGTGGAAACGAAAAAAAGTATCTGCTCGATTGTATAGAAAGCACTTTTGTCTCTTCTGTAGGCAAATACGTGGACCGTTTTGAAGAGATGATCCGGGACTTTACCGGAGCTAAGTACGCCATTGCCACGGTTAATGGAACCGCTGCTCTACATGTGGCACTCAAGCTGGCTGGCGTGGGATCTGGCGATCTGGTAATAACTCAACCACTCACCTTCATTGCCACCTGTAATGCCATTTCATATTGTGGAGCAGAGTCTGTCTTTATAGATATCGACCGCAAAACACTTGGACTTTCTGCCGATGCACTGGAAACGTGGCTCAAAGAAAACGCGGAAGAGGAGTTTATAGGTTTAGAAGGCATAGAAGGTTTAGAAAGTTTAGAAAGTTTAGAGGGTTTTCGTGCAGCGCAACTTTCTCAACCTTCTAAACTCTCTCAACAGCGAAGCACTCAACCTGTAGCCATACACAAAGCAACAGGTAAAAGAATCTCCGCCTGTGTACCCATGCATACTTTTGGTCACCCCTGTGAAATAGACCGTATAGTGGATATTTGTACCCGCTACCATATTTCTGTGGTTGAGGACTCTGCGGAATCGATCGGGAGCTATTATAGGGGCCAGCACACCGGTACTTTCGGTAAACTGGGGGTGCTCAGCTTCAATGGTAATAAGACCATTACCACAGGTGGTGGGGGGATGATCCTCACCAATGATGATGAGCTGGGTAAGCTGGCGAAGCACATTACCACCACTGCCAAAGTACCCCATCTTTGGAGGTTTGAGCATGATATGGTGGGTTTCAACTACAGACTGCCAAATGTAAATGCAGCCATAGGCTGTGCTCAGATGGAAAAGCTTCCGGAGATACTGGAAAGCAAGCGATCTACTGCCAGAGCTTATCAGGACTTTTTTGCAGGATTAAATGGGATCGACTATATACCAGAGCCTAAAGACACAATTTCCAACTATTGGTTGAACGTGATTTTGCTTAGTAGCCTGGAAGAGCGGGAGAGCTTTCTAAAGCAGACGAATGAGAATAAAGTTATGACCCGTCCGGCCTGGATACTGATGAATGAACTAAAGATGTTCAGGGAATCAATCTCAGGAGACCTAAGCGTCTCAAAGGAGATTGCGGACAGGTTGGTGAATATACCAAGCAGCTACCAGACATGAAAGCTCATGACGTTGTAATAGTGGGGTATGGCGGATTAGCAAAAGAGATAGCCCAATATATATCGGACATAAATCGTGATGCCAAAGTATGGGATTTGTTGGGTTTCTGTGCGGAACAGGGAGCGTTAATTGGCAGAGAGATCGGAGAATACAAGATTGTTATGTGTGATGATGATTTATCGTATAATAGCGATTCTCTCGCAGTTATTCTGGGAGTTGGATTTCCCAATGTCATAGCTAAAACAGCACTCCGTTTTGCTGGTAACAGCAGCCTGTCTTTTCCCAATATAATACATCCCCATTCTTATCGTTCATCTCATATTCGCATGGAGAGGGGAAACATAGTGTGTCCTGGCACAATTATGTCTGTAGATGTTGAGATTGGTTCTAATAATGTATTTAATTGGAATTGCACTATAGGTCATGATGCCAAAATTGGTAGCTTCAATGTATTTAACCCATCCTGCAATATATCAGGTTCTACAAAAATCGGGTCCAGGATATTAATTGGAACAGGCGCACAGATATTACAGGGATTATCTATTTGTGATGACGTGATAATTGGTGCTGGAGCGGTGGTAACCAAAGACATAACAGAGCCCGGAACCTATGTGGGGATGCCAGCAAGAAAGCTTAAGTGACTGCTATCTGCCTGATCAGTTCTCCTGGATATATGCTGTCCCTTCCCGGCACTCTGCCGGGCATCGCCGGGATATTGCCACCAGAAACAAGCAAGCTGCGTCTATGCAGGAAAAATAAATTCGTGTTTTGTCCACAAAATTCATTTTTTGTCCACTACAATATATATAGGGGGATTAAATTGGATAGTCCAGTTTGAGCCTCACAAAAACAAAAAAGAGGAACAAAAAATGAAAGCACAAGTGAAACTAATGCTGCCCGGCTTTGCTGGAAACATGGATGATGTGGTGATCTACTACAATTCGCACTTGAACAAGTATATTGCCCGACGCAAGGTGATGCCAAAGTTTACCCCATCGAATGAAATCATTAAAGAGATTTATGCCTTTGCCCGAAGGATTGAGCTCAGCGAGGCCTATAAAGCTGATTGCAGAGAATACATCAAGCTCTACAACCGCAAGAACCGCAGGAATGGAAGAGCGATGAGCACCTGGCCCAATGTTTTTATGAAAGTGATGCGGGCGATGGATAAGCAGTATCCGGAGCTGGATTTTAAGACTCTTACGCGGGAAGAGGTGATTGCTATGCAGCTTCCTTGCCAGACGGTAGCTGAATCTGTGAGAGCAGGTTATCTGGAGAAAGTGCCAGGATATGAGAATCTTTCATCGATTCTCTAAGCCACAGATTAGATGAGGTCAATTACATTAATGGAGATGCAATGATGAATCAATCGATATCCGATCCGATAAATAAAGTGCTGTTTGTGTCAGTTCACCCTGACGATGAGACTTTGGGATGTAGCGGGACAATCCTGAAGTATAAAGAGGCGGGGGATAGTATTTATTGGCTAAACTTGACTGGGGTTTCAACGGATCATCCCTATGGATTCTCTAAAGAGTTCGTGGACATTAGAAATGATCTGTTAATAAGGGTGTCAGAAGCCTATGGTTTTGAAAGATTAATCAACCTGGATCTGCCCACCATGATGCTCGACACTTTTTCGATGTCGGAGCTTATTGGGAAAGTAGATGCTGCCATCTCGGAGATTAAGCCAAGCGTAGTGTACATCCCCAATCGCAGCGATGTTCATACCGATCATCAGGTTGCATTTCAGGCAGTCTATTCCTGCACAAAAAACTTTCGCAAGCCCTATATCAGGAAGATCATGATGTACGAGACCTTATCCGAAACTGAATTTGCTCCTGCTTTACTAGAGAATAGCTTTATGCCCAATTGTTTTATTGATATCTCTGTCTTTATGGATAAGAAGATTGAGATCATGAGGATGTACGACACTGAGATTATGCAGAATCCCCTGCCCAGAAGTGTCCATGCGATAAAAGGTTTAGGGGCTTACCGGGGTTCGAGAATTGGGGTACTTTACGCAGAAGCGTTTCAGGTATTGTTTGAGTTCTTATGATAGTATCAATGCATCAGCCGACCTTCTGGCCTTGGCTTGGATTATTGGATAAGATAGCTATGTCCGACCTATTCATTATCCTGGACCATGTGCAAATGAGCAAGGGTTCCTATCAATACAGGAATGTATTTTTCTGTGGTGGAGATAGAAAATTCCTAACTCTGCCGATTAACTATCACTTGGGAGACAATTTTCATCAACTTTCTTTTCGAAGTGCTGAGTGGCAGGTCAAGCAATTGAGTCAGATTCAGAATTATTACCTTCGCTCCCCTTTTTTTTCTGATATTTATCCTCTAATGGAGTCGTACTACAACTCGACTTATGAAACTCCTCTGGAAGCCATAGCCAGATCTATGCAATTAAGCATGGAACTGTTTTCGATTGACACTAAGATCGGATTTAGCTCTGAATATAGGATATCATCAGATAAGGGAGAAATGGTATTTGACCTGTGCAAAGTAGTCGATGCTTCAGTTTATCTCTCAGGCAAGGGTGCATATGCCTATATGCAAGATGTTAAAGAGAGATTTAAGGCAGCATCTATTACAATCGATTGGCAGGATTTTACTCATCCGATCTATCCTCAAGCGAAGGAGTACCCTTTTGTGGAGGGCCTCGCAGGAATAGACTTGCTTTTCTGGAATGGCATCGATAGAGCGAGAGAAATATTCTGGGACAATGTGAAACGAAGCAACAAAAGCCCAACTAAGGTGTGATCTATGAATGAAATTAAAGTGTCAGTTCTAATAAATACATATAACCGGGCACAGCTTATCTCAAGAGCAATACAAAGTGCTCTTAATCAAACCTATGATAACTTGGAAATCATTGTGGTGGACGGGAATTCCGAGGACAACACGAAAGAAGTTGTGCTGGGCTTTCGGGACGAGAGAATACGTTATCTGCGCTCCAAGGTCAGCAGAGCAGTTGATTGTGCCAACCTTGGCCTTGCAGAATGTACGGGTAAGTACGTGGCCTTGTTGGATGATGACGATGAATGGACTCCCGACAAAACTGCCGTACAGCTAAGTCATTTTGAGCAGCTTGATGACAGTTACGGTTGGATAGGATGCGGAGAAAGATTTATCGATGACGTATTGGCAAAAGAAACCGGAACTTCCATGCCCACCCTCAGAGGGGATATCCTGCACGGACTCTTGCGGGGTGCGGGGAACGGGGTTTCCGGCGGCACCACGCTGATGTTTAGAAAAGCAGCCATTGATGATTTGGGAGGATTCGTCGATATTGAATATAGTACAGATTTTCTTTTTTATCTGAAATTATCCCGCAGATACAAGTTTGATTTTGTTCCTCAATATCTCTGCCTGACTCACGAAAACCATATCTATCAACTTCAGAGAGCCAGTTGTCTTTCCGATGATAGGAGGAGCGCAAATCTACGGATTGGTTGGAATAATTACATCCTTGCAGAATACGCGGATGTGTTTCAAGAGCATCCATGCCTTGCTTACAAATATCTGTCTTGGTTGGGCAGAGAACATTCCCGGATCCAAGATAAAAGAAGTGCGTGGAATTACTATTACCAGGCTATAAGGTCGCGCCCAATTGCTTTCATATACAACATTAAGCTTACAATAAAAGTGTTACAGGAGTTATTAATCAACAGGGCAGATCACGATGAAGAGTAACAACATAACAGCCGACAGGGATAAAATTTCAGCGAACATAGGCTCTCTTTGGCGAGAGCTTTCTGATCTGTTCAATGTATGTATCAAAGCAATACTCTCCAAGTACCGAAAATACACTGATTCAATCAAGATTTGGCGCGATGAAAGGTTGAAAGTTGAAAAATGTAGTTAAGGCAATATCGAACTTTTTGAGTTATCAGCTTCGCTCTGTAACCGGAAAAGTAGGCAATAAGAGAAATACCAAAATCAAGCAGAATGCAATGGTGTCGCTTGTAATAATGGTGTTGAGCAACCTAACTGCTTTTATTCTGATGCCGGTAGTGATTGGTTACCTTGATGTAACCAAATATGGTTTATGGTTAACAATAAACTCAATACTGGCTTGGATATTTTTACTCGATCTTGGTTTAAGTGGGGGGTTGAGAACAAGGCTGGCAGAAGCCTTAGCCCGGAAGGATATTGAGGATGCCAACATACTAATAAATACATCATATGCATTTATGGGCATTCTAATGCTGGTATTGAGCACTGCATACTATTTGATTTCTCCCTTCATTGATTGGCGCAGATTATTCAATGCACCGCCTGATTATGCGGGGGAATTGAACCAATTGATGACTGTGGTGGTAATATTCTTTTTTCTACGATTTGCTTTACAGATAGTGAATGGAATGTATACTGCCGTACAAAGGAACTCAGTTTCCAATCTCATGAACTTCGCAACCCAATTATTATCACTTGTTGCTATTCTGGGTTTTGCTGGCCAAATTCAAGGTTCTTTATTTTGGATTGGTTTTATATATAGCCTATCGCCTCTTATTGTATTTGCTTTAGGGACGATCCTCTTTTTTAGGTGTTTCAAGCAGTTTAAACTTTCATTTAGATACATCAAATTGTCTGCACTAAAAAGAGTTTTAGATATTGGTATTTTCGAATTTATCGATCAGATAGCATTTATAATCTTGATGTCTGCTACGAATTTCATCATAGCCCATATTAGCTCTCCGGCCCAAGTAGTGCCCTATCATGTAACGATGAGGATATTCGGTATATTTTTAACGGTGTTTACCGTGGCGACAAACCCACTAACACCTGCTTTTACAGAAGCTTTTACGCTTGACGACCACAGCTGGATCAAAGCTACTTTTAGAAAAACAAATAAGCTGTTTTTCATTTGTTCTTTAGGTGTCCTCATGATGATTCCCTTTTCAAAACCAATCTTTAGCTTTTTAGTCAAAGGCAAAGCCGAGTTATCCTATATGTTAGTAATAATAATTGCCGTTACGACATTAATAAGAATGTACGTTTCAGTGTTTAATAAATTCTTAACAGGTTGTGGGAAAGTCAGACTTATAGCGGTCACTTCTTTGTTCTCTGCTTTCTTATACCTGTTCTTCGTGTTTGTGATAGGGGACTATTTTGATATCGGAGTAAATGGTGTGCTGGCCAGTCAATTAGCAGTAGGATTAATAACCGCTCCCGTGATGATTATCCAAACACACAAAGTATTAAAACATAAGGCAAAGGGTATATGGGCTCGATAGAAATGAATTCAAAACAAAGATACGGAAATATAGATAATACTGTAAAGATTAGAGACACTAGAAACATCAAGCTAAAGTACTTTTTAACGTTTTTGTCAATAGCTCAATGTGGAATAGGGTTTTTGATGGCTAAGGAAATGTATGTCGTTATGATAATCCTGCTATCTGCATTGATGTTGATGCAGAAGTCAGCTTTTAAGGCTATACATGTATTGCCGTGGGTAGTAGCGAATGTGTTTGTTTATATCTTGCAGACGATATCCTATGAAGCCTTTGATGTTTCCATAGTGCAGCTAGCTTATTTCTTTATCAGATTGATGGTCCCTGCTTTATATTACGTGCTCATTGGGGAGGAATATTATAAATACTACATAAAGGTTATCTTCGCATACACAGTCATGTCTTTTATCTTTTTTGGTATTGAGGTGTTTGCACCCTTTATTGGGACATATTTGCGAACCCTGGCTATAGAATTCTCTAGCGTAACGGGATCATTAGTCGTGGAATATAAGAATATAAGTCTATTCTTGCTTTATACTTTTACTATACAGTCTCGCTTTCATGCTATCCCTAGGAATTCCGGGCCATTCTGGGAGCCTGGAGCCTTTGCTGTGTATTTAACTGTGGCGCTGGTCTTGTTGTTTTTAAGTAACAGATCTGTCCGCAATAAATATGCATATGTGTTTAGTCTTGCCTTACTGACAACGCAATCTTCAGCAGGATACCCAGCTTTATTTGCCTACTATTTCTTTACAATGATGTTTTCAAAAAGCTCATTGAAACTACCATACCTCTTTTTGATTGGGTTCATCTATAGTGCGGCACCGTTAGTTGTATTTACCGCAGCAACGATTGTTTTTTTCATTGGGTTTCGGCAATTTAGTTTCAACCCGAAATATATTCGGTTTAACTCCTTAAAAAGTGTAATGGGAATTGGTCTATTTGAGTTTATAGATCAAATAGGCGTTGTCATTCTGATGTCTGCCACGAATATAATCATAGCACAAATCACATCTCCTGCAGAAGTAGTCCCTTATCATGTTATCATGAGGGTATTTGGCTTGTTTCTGACGGTTTATACTCTTTCCATCAATCCTCTCTTGCCGACTTTTACTGAAGCTCACACCAAAAATGATATTCAGTGGATAAAAAAAGTACTTCGGAAAACCAACATTATATTCATTCTGTGTGCAATGGGTATGTTGCTATCCATTCCTCTATCTAAATCCCTATTTGATTTCTTGGTAAGGGGAAAAGCGGATGTATCTAATGTGTTAGTATTGATTGTCGTTGCTATCACCCTAATGCGCATGTTTGGTGCGGTTTATTCAAAGTTGCTGACCGGTTGTGGGAAGGTAAGGCTGTTAGCGCTAAGTTCATTTATCAGTGCTTTAATTTACATTACCTTTATCTTAAGTTTTGGGAAAAGGTTAAATCTTGGGGTGGAAGGCGTGCTCTTAGCTCAGATTGCGGTAGGGATATTTACTTTATCTATTGCATACAAGCAATCAGTGAAAGTTATTAATGGCACTGCTCGTGGAGTTTGGGCAAAGTAATTAAGACGGACGATGAGAAATAATGAATAGGCAAAAAAGACAATTACCCGAGCTACACATAGAAGATAGCTCTGCAAAAGCATTAAATTATTTTCTAGTATTTATGTCTATTGCGCAATGTGGGATTGGGTTTCTAGGCTCCAAAGAAATAAACGCTGTAATGGCCGTTGTGTTAACATTTGTTCTGCTGCTTAAACCAGGGCGTGCAAGTGCAAAGGCACTTAGGGTTCTTCCCTGGGTACTTGTTAATATACTTATTTATATATTTCAATCTATTCGTTATGACGCCTTTGATGTTTCTGTGGTACAATTGCTTTACTTCGCGATCCGCCTTGCGTTGCCAGCAATGTATCTGGTGATTATTGGGAAAGATTACTTCAAATATTATATTAATATCATCTACGGTTATTCAAAAATATCATTAGTCTTTTGGGCAGTCGCAATTATTATTCCTCCTTTAGATTCATATTTAAGAACATTGGCAATTGTTTTTTCTCGTGCAACTGGGTCACTTGTGGTAGAGTATAAGAATATTAGTTTCTTCCTGCTTCATACGTTTACCACGCAATCAGTTTATCATATAATTCCCCGGAATGCGGGACCTTTCTGGGAGCCTGGAGCTTTTGCGGTTTATCTGGCAGTGGCCATGGTTATGCTTTTTCTAAAGACAAGGTCAGTTAAGAGTAAATACATGAATGTCTTAGCAATTGCTATGATCTCAACTCAATCCACGGCAGGTTATCTATCGTTGTTTTTATTTTATGGATGGGCTACCGTTGTCTCAAGGTCTAGATATAGAGGTTTTTTATTGATTGTATTAGTAATTGTAGGGTACTATCTATATTCAGAGACGGGTTTCCTCGGTGATAAGGTATCGTCAATGTATGAACGGCAATCAACCCAAGACCTGTCCGGATTTACAAGTGGCAGATTTTATTCTGCAAGAAAGAGCATCAGGGGGGCGCTCGAATTTCCAATCATTGGCAGGGGTATCAGTCGGAGAACTGATGTTGACGAATATAGTGAGTTCTATGGCTCATATGGGATTATAGATATTCCCAGACGTTTTGGGATGTTTGTTGGTTCACTATATTTCTTCTTATTAATTTTATCGCTCCGTTATTATTCAAAAGAAAGATATGATAACGGAACTGCAATGCATGTGATGGCTGCCTTTATTATACTTTCTCCGGTATATTTCTCTCAAGGCGTATATCTTTCAGTCGTTAATCTGCTTATAGTAGAGACTGTTCTGGTTCAAACATCGGTACGGGTGGGTAGTGTTCAAAAGTCATTGATAGATAAACTCAATAAAAGTGAAATTGCTTACTAAAATGAAAATAGTATTGATTACTGGACACCAATACCCTGTTGGAACTGCCTTGACCAATAGGATTAGGTCCTATCTGGAAGTGCTGGCTTCCTTGGGACATGACGTTTCTGTATTAATTTACAGGCCATCTGAAGACAGCAGAAATATCCAGAATGATTCTGCCGGAAAGCTTAACGGAGTGAGTTTCAGAAGTACTGCACATTCACTAAAGAAGAGCAAAAACCCAATTATTGCCAGGCTAACCTGGATTTATGGCTATATCAATTGTCTGAATGTCCTTTATAAAGAAAACAGAAGAAAGCACATTGATGTTATCATACAAGCCAGTTCTAAAAGTTCAATGATTCCCTTAGTATATTTGTTCACTCGTTTAATGAACACTAAGTTTGTTCTTGAGAATAGTGAATACCCCTGGTTTATCCTTAAGAAAGGGAAAATCAGTAATGGTTTCTACAAATTGCTGTATCTGGGATTGTATTATAGAATGTTCGATGGAGTGCTGGCAATGACCACTGCATTGCAGGCATATCACGAAAAGCATGCAAAGAAATCTGCAAGCATTTTTCATTTACCCATGACAGTTGATATGCAGAGATTTTCAGAAGAGATACCCAAGGAAAACTACATTACATACATAGGCAATAAAAGCTATAAAAAAGATGGCGTTGATATCCTGCTTGCATCATTTAGACAGATATCTCATAACCACCCCGATTGGAAGCTGTTGATAATAGGGGATACCGGGTGTGATAACGAGATTTACAGCCAGATAATTCAAGATAATCTTACCGAGCGGGTTATCCTAAAAGGTTCAATTCACAGAGATTTGGTTCCTGATTTACTATGCCGTTCGAAGATTCTTGCATTGGCAAGACCAAGTGGTTTGCAATCTGAGGGCGGATTTCCCACAAAACTTGGAGAGTACCTATCTACTGGAAATCTAGTAGTTGTAACTGCAGTGGGGGAGATCCCTGATTATCTTGAAGATGGCATATCTGCGGTGATTTCAGAGCCGGATAGCATTGATAGTTTTACAGATTGCCTGGAAAGATCAATACTCAACTACTCGGTTTTTAAGGATGTAGCCCATAATGGATATGACGTTTGCAAACGTAATTTTAGTGCTAGCGTTCAGGGTGAGAGGTTGGCAGAATATTTTAGGGCGTTAACTAGTGGAGCAAAAAATTAGTATGATAAGGATATAGCATGGATATACTGAGAATCATAGATTTAGTATCTGGCAAGAATGTGTCTGAATATTATCGAGTGTATAAAGAGACCCAGTGGTTTTCTCAAGAAGAAATGAGGAATTACCAAATTAAAAAGCTCAAGCTATTAGTGAAGCATTGTTATGAGAATGTGCCTTATTATCATAATGTTATGGATAGGATTGGTATCACTTATCACGACGTTAAAGATTTATCCTTCCTAAGCAATTTCCCCATACTTACTAAGGAAATTATCAAGCAGAATTATAGCCGATTCGTACCTACCAACGAGAGTACATTAAAAGGAATAAATGTAAGCCAAACTGGAGGGACTACTGGCAACATACTTAACAAACGAAATGATGCTCAAACACGTTCATCAGTCTGGGGAAGTTATCGAAGATTCTATGATTGGATGGGTGTTTTACCTAATGACAGAATACTTACTTTTTGGGGTGGGCATGTAATAAAACATGGATTGAAAACTTCGTTCACTAAGTATGTAAGTGATAAGCTAAGGAATACAACATCATTTGATGCTTACGACACTAGATCTGAGACTTTTGATTTGATAATTAAAACTCTTTGTAAAGGCGATATTAAGCTCATCAGAAGCTATCCGCAAGCACTATATGCATTGGCCTTAAAACTCAAAGATAAGGGTATCAACGTTTCGGTAAAAGCAATAATGACAACTTCTGAGCCTTTAATGCCTCAGCAAAGGGCTTTGTTTAAAGAAATTTTTAATGCAGAGTCTTTTGACCAATATGGCTGTGGAGAGATTGGTGCTATAGCATACGAATGTAATGCACATAATGGTTTACATGTTACCGAGGAGAGAGTTATTCTTGAAACAAATGATAAGGACGAATTGTTAATCACAGACTTGGATAACTTTGCAATGCCCTACATCCGATATTGGAATGCTGACCAGGCAATATTTTCCGAAAAAGAATGCAAGTGCGGTAGGAAAAGCCAGGTGATAGAGAAAGTGCTGGGCAGAACTTGTGACTATCTGGTTGGGATAAATGGTCAATCTCTCCATTGGGCTTATTTTTGGCACTTATTGTTTGACACAGAAATAGCAATTAACAGAAACTTCGTGAAGTTCCAGATTGTTCAAATGAGTTCGGATTATCTGCTATTCAGGACAGTTTCTGATCCTCTGTCAAAAGAGGATAAATCTACAATAGTAAACATGATTCGGGAAAAAATGGGTAACATGCAGGTTGAATTTGTTTTAGAAAAAGATATTGAAAACACGGCTTCTGGGAAATTCAGACCAGTAATAAACAAGTTACTATAGACCAATTTCATTTTATAAATTTGAGGAATGGAGGAATGTATGAATCGCAGCCAATTAGTGTTTTATTTAATGGGTAAGAAGTATGGTTTTGACCTCGCTAAAATGTTGGATTTTGTTAATCAAAACCAATATTGGAGAGAAGAACAGATCTACGATTACCAACTCACAGAACTTAAGAAGATAGTCAAGCATGCTTATGATAATGTGCCTTTTTATAGGAAGACAATGCAGGCTATGGGCATGGAACCGGAAGATTTTAAAAGTCTAAGTGACATAAAACACTTCCCTGTTATTAGTAAAAAGGAGATAATGGCGGATTCTGACAGTTTCCTTGCCAAAGATTTTTCTTGCTACCACCCGATGGAAAGATCTACAGGGGGTACAACTGGAGTCCCCTTTAAATACTATACTGATACAAAAAGTTGGGGTTTATATTGGGCTACAAAGATCATGTCTTTTTCTTGGGGGGGGTACAGATTTGGAGCTGACAAGATTGCTGTGTTAAAGGGTGGCTCTATGCTCAGGAAGGGAAATTTCAGCAGTAAAACGCGTTTTTGGAAGTATCTTCTCAACTACTATACAATTCCGATCATGAATATGACCAGCGAATCAACTGAATACTATTTTGATCAGATAGTAAAAAGAAAAATTAGGTTTATTCGAGGTTTCCCTTCAGCTTTATTCACATTTGCGAAACATTTGGATAATGAAGGGATTCGCTATGATATGAAGGGAATATTTACCTCTGCTGAGATGCTGTATGATCACCAAAGACAGCTTATTAAGAGAGTTTTTGGGCGGAGCATAATTGATGTCTATGGTTGCGGTGATGGTAAGGCCGGTGCATATCAGTGTGAGTTACATCAAGGATATCACGTCAATATAGAAACAAGTTATATGGAGATTCTGGGGCCATCAGGCGAAGAAACAAGACCCGGTGAAGAAGGAGAAATTGTGGTGACATCGCTTCATGATTATGCGATGCCTTTGATTAGGTATGCCCCAGGGGATAGAGCAATTAAGGGAAAAACTAAGTGTGAATGTGGAAGAACTCGGCCAATTTTGGATAAGATTATTGGCCGCACAGCAGACCTTTTTGAGCTTCCCAATGGAAGAACACTAAATGGACTGTCTATCCCAATAGAGGATTGGATAGAAAAGGTCGAAAAATTTCAGTTAATTCATGAGCTGCCTGACTTGCTCAGGTTAATAATAATACCTAAGCCCAGTTATTCTAAAAAAGATGAAAAGGCTATTATGGATTTACTTAGGTATAATGCAGGGGAAGGCATAGATATTTGCATTGATATTGTAGATGAGATAGAGCAAACTTCTGCCGGCAAATTTCGATATGTAATCTCAAAAGTACGTCATTGATGATGAGTAAAAAGCTGACAATAGTGTGCACAGCCAAAATGGGGCATGGGACCTTTGAGGCAAAATTCAAACCTTTGGTTGAACTGGAAATAATAAAAAAGATAATTGTAGTAAGAAAGGATATCGGCCCCAAGATACCAAAAGTTACCTACCGGATTTTACCGGCTATTTGCAAGAAACAAGTATTTAACCTGCTTTTTACCCCGTTTATTCTGTTGAAAACGATGGTTGATGCTAAAGCAGATTTGATTCTTGCTTATCATTACCAGCCACATTTCTATTTCGCATATTTTGTGTCCATGTTTATAAAAATTCCCTACGTGTTAGGACAAACGGGAACGGACATTCAGGTACTTAGCCAAAAACCTATATTGGGGATTCTGATAAGGCATATTGTGCGTAAGGCTTTTAGCTTTAATGTCCCCGGAAAAGCAACCTATGATTTTTGGCTTTCTCAAAAAGTTCCCCCTCAATCGCTACGGGTTTTACACAGTACAATAAACACAGATATCTTTAAGCCTTATGATACAGAAAAGATATATGATTTTATTTTTGTGGGTCGCCTTACAGAAGTTAAAAGGCTGGATAAGCTAATCCTGGCAGCGTCGTCTTTGGTGGGAAAGTTTCCCCGGTTGAAGATTTGCATTGTTGGCTCTGGCCATCTGGAAATACCGTTGAAACAAATGGTTGAGGAGCATAACCTGAACAGTGTCTTTGATTTTGTTGGGTTGCAATCTAATATCAGCGAATGGCTGAATAAAGCCAGAGCATTTGTAATGACTTCAGATTCTGAAGGGTTGCCATGCGCCATGATGGAAGCTATGAGCTGTGGCTTGATCTGTATAGGTCCGATGGTGAATAATATGGGCGATCTAATAATCCAAAATGAAACAGGATTTGGGTTTGATACACACAATATTAATCAACTTGCCGATATAATGATACAAGTTCAGAAAACCCGGGAGCAATTAAATCCAATGCGAATAGCAGCAAGAAACCTCATCATTGCTAATCATTCATACAATGTAGCAAAAGAATCGTGGCATGAATTACTGCAATCAATCGTTAACGATGAGTAGGAAGCCTTGAATAGAAGTAAAATCGCATTTGATCTTTTAGGGTGGAAATATGGCTTTAATATGAAAAGCTACCTTGCCATGGTGTATGAGAGTCAGTATTGGGCTGAAGACAGAAGGGAAGAATATCAAACCCTGAGAATGCAGGAGATTATTTCTCATTGTGCAAGAAACGTGCCTTACTATCAAAACCTGTTCTCAAAGCTGGGTCTTAGTCCAAGCGACTTTCGATATCTTGATGATCTTGATAAATTACCAATCATCAGAAAGAAAGATGTTCAGGATAACTTCTCGAACATTCTTGCGAAACAGCACGGTAAATACAATCCCCTAAAACGCTCAACGGGAGGGACCACAGGCATCTCTTTCAAGTTTTATAACGATACCAGAAGCTGGGGTTTGAATTGGGCCACAAAGATTCGAACTTTTAGCTGGGGTGGATACGAGTATGGGAAAGATAGAATTGCGGTAATGGCTGGTGGTTCACTTTTACCAGAGGGTAGGTTTGAACATAAATCCAGACTATGGAGATACATAAATAACTATCTGGTACTGCCCATTACCGTTATGGACGAAGAAATCATGGATACTTACTATTCCCAATTGAAAATACAGGGAATCAGATTTTTGCGAGGTTATCCCTCAGCCATTTATACATTTGCTAAGCATTTGTACGGTTCAGATAAAACCTGTCCTCTTGTTAGTGTTTTTACTACTGCAGAAATGTTGCTGCCCCATCAAAGACAAAAGATTGAAGAAGTGTTTCAATGTAAAGTGTATGATACCTATGGATGTGGCGATGGCATGGGTGGGGCAAACGAATGCGAAAAGCACAATGGGTTACACATTAATATTGAAACATCTTATATGCAGGTAGTAGGGAAAGCTGGCAAAGCTGCAGTTGACGGAGAGATAGGAGAAATAGTGCTTACTGGCTTACACGAATACACAATGCCGCTAATTAGGTATGCGCCTGGAGATATGGCAGTCATCAAACCTGGAGCTTGTTCTTGCGGAAGAACCCTGCCAATGATTGATAAAATTATCGGCAGAACTACTGATCTTATAGAGTTATCTAACGGCAGGATGTTGAATGGCTTATCCATTCCCTTTGAGACGTGGACTGATAAGATAGTGCAGTTTCAAATAGTCCAGACAAAAACTGACGAATTGGTGGTTAGGGTAGTGCCAAAGCAATCAACGACTAATGACGATCTCCAGATTATTAAGCAAAGGATGGAGTTCTTTGCAGGGGAAGGAATTCGTATAATTGTACAAAAAGTCAATGAGATTCCTTTGCCGAAATCTGGCAAATTGAGATATGTGATATCAGAACTTAACAATGCAAATCAATTAAGGTGAACAAGGAGAAGCGGACAATGCGCAAATTACCTTCTGAAGTACTGCGGGGTTTATGGAACAGATTACTGCATCATTTTGCCAGGCATTGCTTTCCGAGCATTGTAAGGGTGTTTTTCCATCGTTTAAGAGGTGTGGAAATTGGTAATAACGTGCTTATTGGACTTGATGTAATGATAGATGACGACGGACCCTCAAGGATCACTATCGAAGACAAGGTATTTCTTACTTATGGATGCATGCTTCTTACGCACCAACGAGATCTTTCTGGTTATACCCGGGGTGATTGGGTAGGAGATATGCCCTTCATAATTGGTGATATCCATATAAAAACGGGTGCGCACATAGGTATAGGAGCCATAATCATGCCGGGTGTAACTATCGGGAAGGGAGCAGTAATTGGTGCGGGTGCAGTGGTTACAAGGGACGTGCCAGATTACTGTGTCGCAGTAGGTGCTCCCGCCAAAGTGATCAAGGAATTTGCTCATGAGCAATGAAAAAAAACGTGGCCATGGATTGGGCAAGTGTATTTTAATCATAATAGTATTGGCTATAATAGCCTCATGCACGTCTCCTACTAAAACAGATGAGTTCAGTCTAAACGGGAAAGTGCTAAGCAAGGCGCAAGCTCCCATAGCTAATGCACGAGTAATGGTATATAGCTTTGTTGAAATCTCTGCAACTAACTCTGAGATAAAAGCTGCTTACCCTAACCATGGTGCATCACTTGATGCGTACAATCGCTTTGACCATCGCAAGTTTGAACCAATACTGAGCACGCTTACTGATGAAGAAGGAAATTTTAGTTTTTCAGGATTGGTGAAAGGTAGATATAATGTCGTTGCAACGAAAGAGGATATAGGATTCTCATATACTTTAGATCTCGACATTGAGGATAATATAACGGGGATAACCATAAATATTCAGGCGATGATAGAATTACCAAATGTAATTGCAGGTGATTTTATTCTGGAAAGTGGCAGAACCTATTTTTCAGAAATTGATCTGCTGGTGTTGCCGGAAGGGAACATGATTGTGGGCACAGATGTTACTCTATTGATGGCTCCGAACACAAAAATTGAAGTGCATGGTGGCCTTATCACTGACCAAGCTTCTTCGCTGCACATAAGCTCTTTGGGAGGCTTGTATGGTCCAGGCATATTTGTTGATATTGGAAAATTTGACTCAATTACAATTTATAATCAAGAGTCTGGAATCCTAAGAAACATATACCTTGATTATTGCATCTTGGGCTTTAGGGTTGTGGGTTGCCAAAGCTTTGAAATAGAGAATTTATTTGTGAATGCAGAGTACCAAGGGTTCGTAGCCTCGGGATGTAATAGTCTGTCGATAAAAAGAAGCAGTATTACAGGCTCTATTGAGTCTATTAGGGCCGCAGCATATATTATAAACTCGGAATCGATTTTTGTAGAACGATGCCATTTCTGGGGCAACAAGAAAGGTCTTCAAATATCAATAACACACAGTAGTAAGGTAACAAACAATTATTTTAACAATAACGTTAACGAAGATTTCTCTTTTGCACAAGATGGAGAGGGCATTGTTGAATACAACACGTTCAGGACATCTAACATAGCAATATTTAATAACAGAGGATAAATGGAGGCTAACTACAATGACATACAAGCGAGAATAGGCATTTATTCTGAAAGAGTGGATGCTTGGTTCTCTGCCAGATTCAATAATCTCAATTGCTCAGAATATGGGATAAAGTCTCGATGCATGTACTGGAATTCTCCCATTCTGCATATGGATGGAACGCGCAATTATTGGTATACCACCAACATTAACGAGATACAAGAATTAATCTACGATCGCAATGACGATAGTCTAGATTATGAGAATTATCGCTTATTGGTTACTTTAGTGGATTACTTACCAATATCTAACTCTCCCAATAACACAGGGGTTTTCAATTAATGAATATTCTCATAGACGTTAATCACCCTGCCCAAGTTCATTACTTCCGTAATCTTCATAAGGCCTTAGGTGCTGAGCACAATGTGTATTATAGCTGCAAAAGAGTGCCCATTATTGAAAAGCTTTTTTCTGCTTATGGTATACACTATATTAGCTATGGAGAAAAGAAGGACGCCATACTAGCGAAGGCGATTAGCCAATTGCGCTATGACTACGAGTGTTATAGGCACTTGAAAGAATTGGACATCAATATAGCTATAGGCTCCTCTGTATCCAATGTACACGCGGCAAAGCTGACAAAAGCGATATCGATAGCCACAACTGATAGCGACTTAGCAGTTTTACCATTAGCCGTAAAGTTTGTGTACCCTTTTGCAGATTTTCTGATGACGCCAGATGCTTTGGCATTTCAGAAACACCCCAAACAGATCTGTTATCCCGGCTACCAAGAGCTGGCTTATTTACATCCGAACAGGTTCAAGCCAGATCCTGAAGTATTGGGAGAATGCGGCTTGAAAGAAAACGATCTTTTCTTTATTCTCAGGTTTACAGCTTTCAAGGCTCATCATGATATTGGTATGTATGGGCTTTCGAGAAACCAGAAATGGCAATTGATCAAGCTTTTAGAAGCTCATGGAAAGGTATTGATAACCTCAGAGGTCAATGACCCTGAGTTTGCTCCGTACGCATCACCTGTATCTCCGGAAAAAATGCATTCTCTTATGTACTTTGCTCAAATGTTGGTTTGTGATAGTCAGACCATGACTACGGAAGCTGCAGTATTGGGTACCCCTGCTTTCCGCTGTAATACATTTGCGGGTAAACTGACCGTTATTGAAGAGGTCGAAAAATACTACGATTTGGCTTATAGCTACCATCCGAGGCACTTCCATTGGATGCTAAGAAAGATAGAACAATTGCTGCAACGAGATGATGTAAAGCAAGAGTGGGCAATTAAGAGATTACGGCTCATAAAAGAAAAGATAGATGTAAGCGCTTTTTGGGCTTGGCTCTTAGCAAATGCTCCCGGGTCATTGGAAGCAACAAAAGCGGGTAAGGTAGATTTTGACAGGTTTAGATAGAAGCACGAAAGCACTTAATTACTACGAGGTTTAGGAATTAATATGTTCAACAATAAGACCATAATCATCACCGGTGGCACCGGCTCTTTTGGCAATGCGGTGCTCAATCGTTTTTTGAATACTGATGTAAAAGAGATTCGTATATTTAGTCGTGACGAGAAGAAGCAGGACGATATGCGTAAGGTCTATAACGATCCCAAGATCAAGTTTCACATAGGTGACGTGCGGGATTATGATAGCGTGGCAAATGCCATGATTGGCGTGGACTTTGTGTTTCATGCTGCAGCGTTAAAGCAGGTTCCTTCCTGCGAGTTCTTTCCCATCCAGGCGGTAAAGACCAATATTTTGGGAGCGGAGAATGTGATGCGCGCTGCGATTGCTAACAAGGTGAAGAAACTGATAGTGCTTTCCACCGATAAGGCTGTATATCCCATCAACGCCATGGGTATGTCCAAGGCGATGATGGAGAAAGTAATGGTGGCTTATTCCCGGCAACAACCTGCGAATGGCACGGTGCTTTGCGGTACACGCTATGGCAATGTAATGGCCTCGCGGGGCTCGGTGATTCCGCTGTTTATCGAACAGATCAAAGCTGGCAAAGCTATCACGATTACAGATCCGGATATGACACGCTATCTGATGTCCTTGGAAGAAGCAGTGGAGCTGGTTGTGTTTGCATACCAGCATGGAGTTCCTGGCGATATATTTGTTCAGCAGTCTCCTGCATCCACCGTGAAGGATCTGGCTCAGGCTTTAATTGAGCTCTTTGAGGCTAAAACGGAAATCAAGATTATTGGAACCCGGCATGGCGAGAAAAAGCATGAGACTTTGGTGAATCGCGAAGAGATGGCCAAGGCGGTTGATCTGCCTGGGTATTATCGCATCCCGGCGGATACCAGAGATCTTAATTACGAGAAGTATTTCAGTGATGGCCAGGCCAAAGTGGCTGAGGCTGTGGATTATACTTCGGAGAATACGTATAGGCTGAATGTGGAAGAAGTCAAGCAGAAGCTGCTGACATTGTCGTATGTGCGTGGAGAACTGGCTTCCCGCTGATTACGCAGATTAATTTCACCACCGAGAGCACCGAGGACACCGAAAAAAGAGATATGAATAAGTGGGAAGGGATGTATGGCGAATGAGATATATGAGAAGGAATTGTGTGACAGGATAATTGGGTGCGCAATATCAGTTCATAAAGCTTTGGGTTCTTCTTATATGGAGAAATTGTACGAGAGAGCTTTGTTGATAGAACTGGAAGAACAGAACCTCAAGGCAAGATGTCAGGTGCCATTACAGGTGACTTACAAGAATCATGTCATTGGTGACTACAAACTCGATATAATTGTTGAGAGTAAAGTTATTCTTGAACTCAAGGCTTGTTCTAAGATTATTCCCGTTCATGAAGCTCAATTATTCCAATATCTACACGCATCAGGCATCAAAATTGGCTATATAATCAACTTCGGAAGTAACTACAAG